>Ga0307488_10000709_pt1 | contig 27835 bp, 45 predicted proteins | sample SB02metaG_FD_202248 | JGI IMG/M metagenome (GOLD analysis project Ga0307488, IMG submission 202248) | Sea-ice brine microbial communities from Beaufort Sea near Barrow, Alaska, United States - SB 0.2 | ecosystem: Environmental > Aquatic > Marine > Coastal | place: USA: Alaska | collected...
GAAAGCAAAATGAATGCCGAGTATGCTAAACTCATGGCCGGTAACGAATCCAAAACAGAACATTGGGCCAACAACAGTTCTTTTTCCGCAGACCCGGCGAACAGTTGGGTTTCCGTTCCTGACACATACAAAGAGGACGAATAGATGTGTGGTGCTATTGCTCTCCCCTGTACCAAATGCGGTATATATTACAGAATTGTGTATTTATGCAACTGCCACGACAAAGAAGAAGATGAATAAAAGGGGGGGTATATGTGAAAGGATTACTACTTTTTGTCTGTTTAGTGATATTTCTTGTGGCAATTGCGCAGATGCTACGTGGGATCTACAAAAAGAATTCAAACTCCGATAAAATCCCTGTCCAACCCTGGCAAAGACAATACCAAAATTATGAACGAAAAATGAGAGGTGACGAAAATGAGTGAAATGAAAGTTCAAGGTTGGTATAGCATTGATTTGAATAAATCAACCGAAATATATGGGATGACTACTGATGAGCTGCGAGGTCGAATGCAGCAAGATTTAGATGCGAAAGTGCCACTACGTCTAAGCGTGTTTGATTTCCTCGTAAAAAACACTGCTGCATTTGGACCATTCAGCTCCAAGAAACACGCCCTTGCCATGACGCAAACCGAACTTGATGATGATGACAAAGACCTCTATGGTAATGCCTGGGATTTTATCACATTAACTGTCAAAGAGGGCCTAGTAGTAGCTCCAAATTACAAATACCTTGTCAAAAAGTATGTTTGTTCCGACCCAACCTGCCGATCTATTCAAACATTCAAGGGTTGCTGTCAAAATTGCAGATTCAAAAGCGATCCCAAAGATGAAGATGCGAGAGTGTTTGTAAAAACTGTGGAACTTAGGGTGTGGAATAATGAGTGATGACGAACCAGTCGTAAGGGATATTGAAGGAGACGTTATGATCCAAAGGATTAGCCAAGAGATAGTTGAAAAATACGAAAAACGCATTTCCGAAATGCGTTCAAGCTTCCAACAAGAACTTAGCAATGTAGTCACATCTCTACAAAACCAACAACCGCCGAAAAAAAGATTCAGTTTGAACTTATTTGGTAAAACTCCAGAGAAGGTATTCATTGTGTATAATCATAACTCTCCCGTCTATTGTTACAAAAAAGAATGCCCTACGAGAAGAACTGGTTTTAATCACGGTATTGAATGTGTAACATTTGACCTCGACATCGCTCACCAGAAGATCGATGAGTATTGGGAAAAGAACCGTGGAAACCCTGCCGCATTCATCAAGGTGATAGAAATTGATGTTGATGGTGACATGGGTGTACCTGAACAATCAGTGATTATTCCCCTTGAGATATGGGAGGGAAACAAGAATCTTTCAGAACTTTTGTATGCTGTCCCAGGCACGGAGCCTAAAGTCAAGGACTAAATACGAAACTCTTGACGCACGGCCATGTCAGGCAAATGTATAGTGTGCGGGTCTGTGAGGATTGCAATACATCCGACACACGGTAAGTGCCACAGATGTTTCCGGCCTCAGATAGAAAGCCATTCGCGCAGAAGAAAAAACATCCTATTTAATCGAAGAAAAAGGGATTAGTTGATAAGCGATTGCCTATCATTGAAAATGATGGGTGGGGCAAGGCTAAACATTTGCGTGTTTTGACCCCTCGCCCCATCCGTCGTCACTAGGATCGCGCTTATTAGATCATGGAATTAAGAACGTCCCATTCTAAATCCTTTGTAGGCGCTCCAAAGACCGCCTCCAAACAAAGCCAAACCAATTGTTTTCCGTTCGGGCCACAACTGTACCATTGTATAGGTTGATACTAATCCAGTTGTTGAACCAATTATTACTGGGAAATACTTTTGAAGCGTTGTTTTTTCTGCGCCTTTGACCTGTGCTAGCGTGGAGAGAAAATCCTGAGCAGAAGTAGCATTGTTAGCATTGTTGGCATTGCCAAGAAACTGAACACTTAGGTTACTACCTTCGACTGGGGTAACTTGACCGTCGATCACACTCTCATCTCCCAATCAGGCAACATTGCAAAACCAACAAGCGATGCGGCCCCATATGTTGCGGCAGTGACCCAGTTCTGTTCAGATGCAGAACGATATGCAGAAATAGCCCCTATAAGTCCAACCCCTGAAAGAATCACGCTGGAGTATAGGGAGTTCTTTTTGTTAATCGGGTTTCTGTAATAGACTGAACCGTTTTCTGCTGGATCAATCTCACGCATTCCACGTTCTTGTGAAATAGGACCGACACTGAAGAAAACCGAGTCTCTAGCTTGGGAGTTTTCATTTGTAGTGACGGCTCTTAGCAATGTCATCCCCATGTTGGGGTTGTATTTCTCTCTAGCTTGTTTAACTGAGCCAAAACTCGGAGTTCCATATCCTGTTGTCATTGAAGTCGTCTTATACATTTTTAACACCTGCTAGAATCTATTATACATAACTGCTGTGAAAGCTGCAAAGCTCATAAATCCAATGATGGAAAGCATACCTTCCAACGGGTTCATATTTTGACCTTCTACAATAATCATCAAAGCAGTGACAATCATTGCCGCAATCATTTGAATAATAATCAAGTGCTTAATCAGTTGTGGCTCAGGGTTAAACCAAGAATCAACAAGGTTCATAGCTCCGAACTTCTGATCGCCCTTTGCTTGAGACTCAACAGTTTCACCCATGTAGTCTCGCATAAAGTCATCTACCTTTGTCCGAACTTCATGTTGGACGTTATCTTTAGACTTCATCAAACACCACTCCTTTGTGGTTGTGGGGCAGGTGGCAAACCAAGAGTAGAACGTAAAATGCCGCCAACAGCAGAACCAGCCTTCTGGCCGAGACCATTTGGCTGAACCATTGATTCCGCAAGCATTCCTCCAATCATACCTTGTGATGCTTGAGCTGAAGCCGCTTGCCTATGTAGTGCTGAAGTATTCTGTCGAGGGGCCAACAACTGTTCTTTCACAGATGTTGAGATGCCCTGGATCGCCGCAGTAAGTTCCGCTTTAGATTTAGTTGCGATTGCCTTTGATTCATCAGAAGATTTTTCAACACTGTAAGTTATAATTTGTCCTTCATCTCCTTTAGTCTGGACAAGAACCATTCCAACAAAGAACTCCTTCAAACGGTTATCAATTGTTTCACTAATAATCTGAGAAATTGCTTCAAAGCCGCCCCCTGCAAAGAATGTAGCAGAGTCCTCATTGTCACGGATCAAGTCGGCAATAACATCAATTATCGTTGGTTCTATACCCATGTAACCCAACTGTTGCCAGTACATTGAGGGTTGGGCCATGTTATAGCCGCCCTGTTGATACTGTTGTTGTTGGTTGAAAGGGTTGCCTGCCGGTACGGGTGGTGGTGATGCAGCACGGTTCGTTCCGCCATTAAAAGCATAGCCTGTGTTGGTGGGTGTCGGTTGCGCGCCAAAACTAAAAGTCATACCTGTTCGCCTCCTTCGGTAGTAAGGGCGTCTTGGCTTAAAGCCTCCGATTCTTGATGGCGCATTACTCTCAGGTCAAGCGTAATGGTTGCCAAATCAATCTCGCCGGTCAAGGGGTTTGTGTATTGCTCAATATGGCTACCCTTGCCCTCATATTTAGCAGCTATTTCAAATAACGGCTCAATCTCCTCTACCATACGTGGTTTTTTCTTCCGGTTTATGGTAATTGGAATTATGTTCATCGTAATTTTTCGCCTTTTGAGAAACTTTCCATTCGTACCCTGTCGTTCTCTTTCTTCATCAGTAATCCATTGTGTCAGAAGCCAATACAACTGAAGCAAGTCGGGCGAATAAGAACTGTCCAAAACCCACCCGCCAGTGATATTCCACTTAGCGCAAAATGTTGTAGGCTGTCCTGTAATTGCATCAGTGAAGAATTCAGTTACTAGCGTTCGGCCATCAATGGGTTGAAATGTTTGAGGATCAACAAGAAGTTTGTCGTATGCGTCATTCGGCAACTCTCGAAGATTGATTCCAGTTACACAGCACTGCCCTGGTGCGCCGTAAGCAGGTAGGAAATGGAATGGGAAGGAACGCTTAGGCTTTAGCACCTTCTTTAATTTCTTTATGTTCTTTCTCCTTCGCTTGTGAGGGTCAGGATCCTTGTCTGGAGTAAAACTAATTTTTGGTATAAACAAATGGCCCGAAGGAACTGATTCATTACTAGATTGCATGGTACTCAAAGATTCCTACGGGCATCCACCATAAAAACCCGCTTCAAACTTTGTGACGCAAGCAATCGTAGATTGTTTCTTCCACATCATATCCCCTTAACGCGCTTATTGAACGCTTTATGTTTGGGATGCCAGCTCTACGCAAACGATCTAAACCAGGCCGAAAAGGGTCGTATATTGGGTGCTGGTTAAGCTGGTCTGTTTTCCATCTTTCTATCCAAATCTTATCGTCGGAGTTTAACAACCACATATCTGCCTTATTTGCGACCAAAGCAAACAATCTTGGCGAATACTGTTTTGATTTCTTTTTATCTCTACGAGAGTTCATCGGATAGTTTCTTGACACAAGGGCATCTACCACATAATTGAAAGCTTCAAGCTGCTCAACATTTGTCTTGTCGATCATGTGCCTATGGTCTATCAGGAAAATAACAATCTCTACATCACGTTCTACCATGTCTCTCAACCACATAGGCCAATAGTGGACTTGGCCCCCTAAGTCTGTACTTTGAATAGTTCTTACAGTAACTTTCTCGTTGATTGCGTATCTCACCTTCTTCAAAGTAGCGTCGGGTTTTTGGTATTGGCCCTTTTTTTTGTCATAGGGGTGTTTCGTAGATTTTTCTAACTGTTCAGGGTCGTAAATTTCACCTGGTATTGACAAGTATGTGTCAAGAGTTGTCTTGCCGGTTGCATAGACTCCATAAACGCCAAAACGATGTTTCTTCCATTTATCCCAAAGGCCCTTTAGAAATAAAATACCACCGTAAGCGACAGCACCGCCGGAGCCGGGATCAACCATCTCAATCCCACGTTACGATTCCGCTAAAGCTTTCCTCGTCCTCGGCGTCTGGTTCATCAGAATCCCATACGTCATCGTCGTCGTCATCGTCATCGTCGTCGTCATCGTCGTCGTCGTCGTCGTCGTCATCGTCGTCATCGTCGCCCCAATCATCTCCCCAGTCGTCCTCTTCGGTTTCAATCTCCGCTACGCTGGTCTTTTGTTCTGGGAAGAACTCATCTTCAGTTTCCACTTCCACTGGTTTCAAAAGTGTGTGCCTAGTTTCTATTGGGAGGTCTTCTTCAAACGGAAACTCTTTTTCAGCAGATTGCGGCGGAACTAAGTGTGTTTCTTCCAAGTCTTCGCCAACTACCTGTTCATCGAAACTTTGCAGCACACTCCCCCAATCCAGGGCCATTTGTGGTTGTATGGAGTTGCCCGGAACTTCTTGCCCCTTAGCATTAAGGTAAATATCATCAGTCTCATAGACCTGTGAGGCAATCAATGTTAGTGCTTGAAATAAAGCTTGGTGATGTGGCTTGTGTGTTTCATGTAGCGTTATGCGAACAGCCCAATTGTTGTCAAAGTCTGTATCGTAAATCCACTCGGCATCTTCATAGTGGTCGTCTCTGAAGTCCACCTGATCCACTCTCAGTCGAGTGTATGTGTAGCTCCACAAAGGGGTGCTGGTTCTTTCAATGAATCCAAGTGATTTAAGCAATGATGCGATTTTGGACTTCCCTGGTTTTGTCTCCGACGGTATGAAGAAACTGTTCGTCATGTGTGGGTTCAAGTGATGCCGCTATTTGAAAACTTATGCGGTGAACAACCATCTCCACACAGATATACCAAAAAAATACTCAAGTGCGGAAACAGTCAATGCCGTAAATAAAAAAGTGCCAATCGTGTAAACATATAGTTTCAATTTGTAGTATCGGTGATCCCACAAGTGCTTAGTCGCAAAAGCTTGCGCCATTATATCTGCACTACCACTTCCTTCAGGAAACAATTCAGGGATTGGCAACATGAAGCACCTCAGAGATCTATTGGTCCTTCCTTCTTGGCCTTCTTGTCAATCTCATCCTTAGCATGAGTCATAGCTGATTCCATAGCTTGCTTCTGCTTTTCCATGTCAAGAGCCATAGTGAACTTCTGCATGTCTGCGCTCATACGCTTCATTTGACGGCGACCTTGCGATACCATGCCGGAAATGTATGCTTGATCTTCCAGGCGTTCTTGGAAGAATACCTTGTAGGCCATGAAAGCAACCATCTCGATGAAAACGGCAGCCATCATAAATAGTGCGCCGATCGAGAGCCAATTATCTTCTTCAGGGAACCACAATCCACGTGCATGGATCGCGACCGCAGCGCCAATCATAAACGCATTTACAAAGAGGAAAGCGAAAATCCTCAAAATCAGTTGATCATTAGAGTCCACTGGGGCGGGCATGTATTCTCTACTTGTGCGCCGCTATTTGAAAAGACCTATTGATTTTGGGCATCAATCGTTGTAATCTCTTTGCCTACGGTCGTTGTTATTTCTGCCCTTGTTGCGACCTTTCTTCCCCTTACCTTTCTTCTTTCCTCTTCTCTTTTCACGATAGTTTTGATCATCTTGTTTGTCTTTTTCTTGTTCCCTATCCCGGCGGTAAGTTTTTTTGTCATAGTCGTCTTTCCTAGCCCTTGCAAATCGACCCTCGTACCAAGATTTCTTCCGCGTCGAGGGTTTTGGACTTTTGCCAGCTACATAGTTTCCTACCTGTGACCCGATAAAAATTGCAGCAATAGGCGGAGCTGCCAAAGAAACATATGTTTTCAACAACCCGTTGGTAGGGAGTGATCCGTATTTCGCACCATTGTTTAGCCATGCGTCTGTTGCAACTGGTAGGGTTGAGATAAAGGCGGCACCCAGGTAGCCCATATTCAATTCGGACGGTTTCTTTTTGACGATGCCGTAGATGAGTGCGGCAGCAGAAAGAGTTCCAATTCCAGCTATGTATGTGGCGACACCGCCAAGAGGGGCTGTGTTGTAATTATTGACCTTCGGTCCAGCAACATTACCCAATGAATCATAGTTGGATCCGCCAACAAAACTATGTGGTTGGAGGCGGCTCATGCTAATCCGATAACGGCTGTTGAATTAACGCTTTCGGAATCACTCTAGTTCAGCTTCAATAATATCAGCTTCGATCTGTGCAGTGAGTTCCTTCAATGCTGCTCCTTGATTTCCAGGGGTGGTGGACTGGATGTAGGTAATGTCGTATTTATCTGTTTTCCGGGTAACGGTCACGGTAGTTCCTGTGCTTCGCATGGTTTGTTGGATGGTGCGCCGCCATATAACCAATTCTCTCAAAACCACTTGCGTTTTTTCTTTTTTAGGTTCTTTTTCAGCAAGGGATTATCGGCAAGAGTAGCTTGAGCGACGGCTTCATCATTCGACCATTCGTAGAAACGCTGCATAACCTCGCTACGTTCGTATGGACGAACACCGACACCCATCGCATCCCATCCTTCATCTAAACAAGGTAGGTTCCTCACTCGGAAAAAGGCGCGAACTGCCAATTCTTCACTTGGATCTTCAATAGAACCCTTTGGTGGCATCTTGACGCGAATCTTTGGTTTGTTAGTCATAGCATCGGTCCCTTCTCTTTTCATTCCAGCTCCGCATGATGGACAATGAATATACATATTGTGGACAAAACCTTTGTTATCCTTTGTACTCATTGTGATCCATTCCATGACAAGCTCATTATGGTTGCAAATAGGGCATGGTGGTGGCAATTCACCTCTGACAACCTCTGGAGAGGATAGATGTTCACCACATTGCATGGTCTTAGGCCATACTTCAGTTTCAACGATTTCTGCACAGATAGTGCAAACGTCCTTGTAAGCGTCGAACTGTAATTTGCCGTCAAAATCAACCATTTTTATATTCCCCCTTCGATAAATCAAATCCAGGGTTCGCCCGGATGCGCGTTGGTACGCGTGGAAGCATGTCAAGTAGCAAATCGTTACGCCAACGATAAGAACCTCGCCAGAAAGCAATAGGGACATCTTTCTTGTCCTTGAACATAGTGGCATGTGTAGGTTCATGCCGATCATCTCTCGCACACAAAACGCGTATGTCTGGACACCACTTGAATACGCAACCAGCGTTTTGGAACCTCAATCCAATATCCATGTCTTCTTGTCCATAAACACCATCAAAGAGTGAATCGTACCCGTTAATCTTCATAATAGCTTCTCTGCTATAACCAACGTGCATACCAAACAGATTGACCGCAACCCAGTTATCTCTGACATGCGGGGCATAGTAGAACCCGTTGAAGGTTTGTAGCCGCGGATCATCTCGGTCGTCAATTATATTTGTCTCCGATGGCGAAGATACATCATAAGAGCAAGCAATCACATCAAAACCCTTTGAATACTCGATCATGTGGTTGGAAACTGTATCTGGTAGAAGTTCTGTTAAATCATCAACAGTGACAATCCAATCTCCTTCTGATTGAGATATTGCGTAATTGCGCGCCGATGAAGGGCAAGGGCCAATGAAATCGGTAGGCGGGTCTTCCAGGTGCAAAGCCCTTCGCAAACCCAACTTGGCAACGGCATTATCTAAAATCGCTGTAATTTCTGGACGTGACTGTTTCATCTTGTCCACAATAATCAATTCCAGCGAATCCAGGGGGTAGTCCTGTTTCAGCACCGAAACGATAAACTCCGGTAGTCCAGCTTCTTCCCTTGCCGTGATACAAATCACAGTAGCGACCTTTTCACTCATCAGTAATCCTCCGTCACATCTTTTTCAACAACATATGAGTCCCTGTGGCTTTGTAAGAACTCATCGGTAGATGGCAACTTCGGGAAGATCCACGATTCAGTGGATGCGATATGCTGGTAAAAGGAGATGTGCTGATTTGCAACATTAGGCCAAGAACATTCCTCGGACAGAATATGTACTGCATCCGAATAATCAAGGTAAAGGTCAGAACCAACACTGGTATTGATTGCAGAACGTAAAGCCATAGCAAGACCTTTCGCATCAAACTGATCGACCTTCCAGCCGTGAATACCGCCCAACAAGTCTCGTAGCCGACCTTCGGTCGTTGTGATTACAGGTTTCCCATATCCGACAATCCTACGGACAGCGCCAGAGCAACTATGAATTAAACCATTGTAAGCGTAGGGGAATACGAAGAAATCCGAAGCCGCCGCATATTTATCTACTTCTTCTTCTTCCAAAAACCGATCAATAATCTGGATATTATCAGCATCACGCACTCGTTCAACGAGTTTTTGGGTATATTCATCACCGCCGAGTGTAGGGTGCGAACCGAGTCCAAGTATCACTTCAAAATAAGGGCATGAATCATCACTGTTCAAAATATCAATCGCTTCAAGGAGGATATGTGTACCCTTGCTTGCGTTAGAGAAGCCAAACGAAAAGAATAGCGGAACCTTAGATGGCACTCCAATTTCCTTTCGAGCTTTCTTTACATCATATGATGGGCTAAGGATTCCATGAGGGATATGTCGCGCAGCCCCCCAAGCTCCAATAGGGGGCATTGAACGTAGAATGTCTGTTGTTTGCTTCCAGTGTGTGATGTGTCCGTCCACTACTCTATCGTGCTGCATTCCAAACAGGCGAAAGCCTTCTGGATCTGGAGTGTGCCATGTTATCGCTCTCTTGCAGTTCAACTTTGAAATTACTTGCGTAAGGTTAGTTCCACTGTAAATTGTCCATTCGTGTTGTATATGGATTAAATCAATGTTTGCCTTCTCAACAGCCTCTTTGAATGGCATGTGGAATCCGGTGGTGCGATGCCAGCAGTAAGAAACGCCCTCGTCATCCATCTCTGCTGAAACTTTGGTGTAGTCTTCGGCTTCAGCGAATATCACTACTTCGATGCCTTTTTCTTCAAGAGATTCCTTTAGCATTTTAGAATATGTTGCAATGCCGCATTGGACATTATATGTGGTTACGAGGCCGATTTTCTGAACTGTCCGATCCTCAATGGGGGGAACAACATAAGGGGATATGTCTTCTAAAATCTGATTTTCCATGTGGTTCAAGAGAGGTAGCCAATGTTCGGCACCTACATGTGAAATTTTGTAGTCCTTAGCAAATTCGTGTGCATCGGCCCATTCTACATCGTGATTTGCATTCATCTTTGAACGATAAATCATTTCAAGCAATGAAGTAATTTCCTCTGAAGACGGTATGCCAATTTTACCGCCACCCTCTTCAATCTCAATCCGTTCTACTTTAGCCAAAAGTTCAGGCATTGCATTCAGCTCTTTCATAGCGCCCCAGTCCGTGCCAATAACGGGAATTCCCAACGCTTGCGCTTCAACTTGTATGATGCCGAAACCTTCTTGGCTACTAGCATGAATCAAAACATCAAGACTTGAAAGTGCTTCAGCCATCTCTGTCGTAGTCAGTCCCAAGAGTTCGTCGTAATCGTCCGTTGATACAATAGAAGGCATTTTCATTTCCTCTGCGATTCTTTTAACGTCCATTGCTTGAGGGTGGCGACTTCCCTTTACAAACAAAATTGTATTGTTCTTATTCAATGCAAAGTAGGCGTAACCACCGATGTTCTCTCTAGGACACTTTCTGGAGCTTGCATCGCCCATAAAACCAACAATGAAAGCATCAGTCGGGAATCCAAGTTTCAAACGGCAGAACTCTTTGTCATAGCTTTCAAAGTATTCGTCGTCAATAGTGTGAGGGAGGTAAAATAATTTATCTTCGTTAAAACCAGTTTCAATCAAAGACTCTTTACCCCATTTGGTAAGGCAACCAATCCACTTTGCACCAGAGAGGGAGTCTATTACAAGTTGATTTACAGGGGCATGATCTACGGGTGCTAAAGCAAGCCAGTAAGGGTGATTGATAAGTCCTTTCCACCTAAAGGCATCTCCTAATGTGATTACAATTACCTCATCAAGACCCTCTGAAATACGAAAATCCTTGATATGTCTTGCGAGGTTCTTGGAAGACAACACGCCAGGTAACTTGTCGCAGGGGTAAAGTGTAATACCCTCCCACTCCATTTTTCGTGCAGCGAACCCAAAATTGGACGTATGGGCGACAGGTCGATCAGTACCTTTCAGTATAGTTGCAATCATTCGTAATTGATTTCCATACCCAGATGGTACAAAGGGGGGGTTCCCTACGAGCATGTAGCCGATTCGCATAACCAATTTGAAGGTACGCCGCCATATAATGCCTATGCGTAGCCAGCAAACTCGTACGGATCAACATTTTTTAGCATTTTGTCCTGATTTGCTACTAAATACAGGGTTAATGCCAAGCTTTCACCATCTGGTGCATTGCCAGTCTCTTTTATCTTGCCATAAATATCAGCAGCCATTCTCACAATTTTGTCCATCTTTTCAGAGGTTATTTCTATTGAATCCATGTAATCTTCAATCATCAGAACAATTCCTTTACGAAGTTCCTCCACAGTTTCAACCTTCTTCATGGTCTCCGGTGAACACTGCTGTCCCTTAATACATTCCCTTCGTTGAAACTGTTGAAAAGTGTTTATATGATGAATGCACCACCACGGCTCATGGGTAAAGAACCATCAGCCGCAAAGAAGTTCAAAAATGTACGAATCTACCATTCAACTTGGGAAAAGGTAATCGAACAAGGCAAAATGTATGAAACATTTGCAGATGTGTTAGATATTATAATCAATGAATTTGTTAGTATGAAGGCAGATAGGGAAGCAGATGAAGTAACTGATACTTTAGTCGGTTCTGCGGAGTGAAACTAATGGTTCGCAAAGCCAAATCCACAACTGTCAAAAAAATTGAACGTTTGTTCACCGAGGCAGGGAACCCCGAACTGTCTTTTAGCGAGATCGCAGAGTCGGTTGGAGTCGGCACGAACAGGCTAGTCGGCACACTTACGTCGAATCCAAGCTTGTTTGAAAAAACCGATACTCAAAGGCGTTCATGCGATGACACCAAAGTCACAGTTACCTTCTGGAGACATATTCCCGAAACACCAGTCGGAATCAAAGAAATCTGCGAAGAATACACACTCAAAACAGCCGAACTTCTGCCACTTGTAAATATGAGGACATTTGAAATACGCTTCAAGTGCTGGAGTGCGCCTCGGAAAGAAGATGGAAAATACAATCTTCAAGAAGTGCATAATGTAATCAAGAAGGCTCGTCGCTACGGTGCGATCTAATATCGCGCAACAGTCTTACGTAGCTACCCGGAATTTCACCTAACCCGCGCCCAGGGTTCCGTTTTGGAGCTGGACCATACATTGATTCCTTTGTTGCTTTGATCGAGTGGCGCAATGAGCGTTCAGCTACACCAAAATCTGTTGAAATCTGTTTCTGTGTCACCTTCAAACTCGGTTTAGCCTCTTTGAGAGCCATATAAGTCGCAGCAGCAGCAACATTCTTGCTACGTGAAACTGTTTTATTCCGATCGCTTATGTCTATGGCGCGTGTAATTATTTCCTCATCCATGTGCTGACGGGCAATTTCTGAATTGCGAATCAATGTTTCAATGTCTCTCGTTGGTGCATATTCAACTATACCTCTCCGCACAGCATCTCTCAAGAGCCTTTCTGCCGCCTTCGCCGATAATGTCCCCCAGTCATCCCTTGAGTGTCCAGGTACGCCTTGTATCAGCGAGAACGTATGTGTTTCACATACCTCCTTGACATTGACCCTAGTATTGCCCTTGTTCACTAAAGCCAAATACATTGAAACGGCTTCAACAAGGGCGATGCTCCTTCCCTTCGCCATATTAGCGGCTGTTAATCTCTTGAAAATAGTATAAGCTTGCGTCCCGTAATTGATTTGATCGTAACCCAGTCGTCCAGCAAGAATCTCTAAAACCCGATATGAGAAGAGTCTATTCTTTTCGGCACCACCAGTAAGGAGGTCTGTATATCGTGCTGCATGGGCCGCCTTTGACATTTCAAACTCATCACCAACATAAAAATCCTTACTTGAATCGGCGAAAACCTTGCCGCATATTTTACACGAAGCAACGTCAGTATGCTGTTTTGTGGCGTTTCCAGTCCATTCGCCGGAGAATTCACGCTCTAATCCCGACCAATCTCCGGCCCACAGCTTCACCATCGCACAGCCGGTTGGACCCATTTCAGGGCAATCAAGTATTGATTGATATTCCAAAGCATCGATCTGTTGGGATAGGTCGCCCATGTGTAGCGCAACGAGTGGTTGCTTAAGGCAATTATGATGAAACCACCGGCCTATATTGTTGAATGCACTATATTCCCTTATTTTTGACAAGTAATTGTCAAAACCTTCGGGATCGTGCAATACCAGGGTCGAAAAACCGTCATGGAGCTGTGAAAACGGCAACCTTGCACTCACCATCGGCCTATATTTACGGTAGCAATATACATTTTATGTTTATCTACCCAATAGCTCCAATCAGCACGATCGCCGTGCCAGGGGCGTAAAATACCGTCATAACGTAGTTCGAACCGGCAATAGCTGTACGAACAACGGCCTATATTTACGGTAAGCATGTATTATTATTACATGCAAACATCAATACTGAAGCTACGGATCGTAGCTCTCAGGCCGTCATCCGGCTGTAATAAGCACGTCAAACAGGCAACTGTGTGCGTAACATCAGCCTATATTAGCGGTACAGATGTACCCAATTGAGGCGGGGGTCTTATGACCCCACCAGCCTCTATATTGAACGGGTGTAGCCATCGTGCTACACCAGATCGGTGGCTCTACGGAGCTTTACTGACACACCAGGATAGCCTCTCCGAAGGGGGGGGAATGTCACCTGGAACCATGTGTCGCCGGTCTTACAGGCGAGGATCATCCTCCGTACCAGAGAAATCTGGAATGGGAACCTTGCCGGAAGTCAAATCTCGAAATAGCTCAAGAACTCCAATACTTTGGAGTGAGCAAGCAAACATTTCGCACGATTGGACTGGTAAAGCTCTAAAGCTGCGTAATGAAATTACGTCTTGTTTGGTGAGGTCGTGTCTGCATTGCAGATACCGCCAACCTAGCGAAAGCAGCAAGCGTAACGTAAGAGAAGCACCCCTAGTGGGGCTGGAAAGCAATACCGATAGTCCATGAGTGCAGAAATGTGCGATTAGAAATCACACATGAAGTGTTCCCCGAAAGGGTAAAGAGATTTTATCCCGTAGCAGAAAACGGTCTGCCGGGTATTGAAGAGATGTTGGAACTAAAGGCGCAAGCCCACGTTCCCGTCATGTATCAGAGAACAGAAGAATAAGCGAAAGCAATTACATTCCGAACTGGGAAAATCCAGTAAGGTGTCTGTTGTGAAATATTGTGATAAACAGTATTTCAGAAATGAACAAAAACAATTCAGTGGCGACACTGTTTTGCAAACAGAACTCTAACTACTCTGAACTACCGGCCTTTGGCCTATGTTCAAGATTGTTCGCGGCTTAGGCCGAGGAAGTTTGGGAACGATACATGAAGAAAAAGCATCGAGAAGGAACTGTCGCCGTAGGCGACACATTACAAGTGAAAAGGCTATGCCTGGAAACTTGACTACCCAATGGAAAATGAAACCCCCACCGATGGAACCCAATACAATTTGGTATGGATCGACTGTGAAATGACAGGTCTTGACCTTGAATCCAAAAAGATAATCGAAATAGCCGTAGTGCTAACTGATGATGACCTTGTTGAAATCAAGTATGGACCTACTCTACAAATCCGAGTTGATGATGAAGATCTCATCAACATGGAGGAATGGAGCGCAAAAACCCACGCTGAAAGCGGATTGATTGACTTAATCAAATCGCAAGGTGTTCCAATCAACAAAGCCGAGGAAATCATACATGATTTCCTTGAGAAAAACCTTAGCAAAGATCAAAAGCAAAGACTCATCGAGGGAAAACCTCCCTATGAGCTGTGCGGCAACAGTGTTTGGCATGATTTATTTTTCATGCGAAAAGAAACACCAAAAGTGCTGCAATTAATAAAGCCCGTCCCAATTCTGGACGTAAGCTCTATCGCTCTCAATGAATCTATGATAAATCCCGATTATAAACGCTTCGACAAGAAGAAGACGCATCGTGCGCTTGACGACATCAAAGAGTCAATCGCCGAACTCCGCTACTTGCGAAGCCTACACTGGGAATGAGCTTGCTGAAGTTAATTCAAGAAAAGCTATTGATGCGTCAATAGTTTAGTTACCGAGAACGCGGGGTGGGGCTTTTTGCCCCCCCCGTTTTTCTCACCTCCCCAATGATTATGCTAATTTTTGCGATTATCGCAAGTATGAGCGTGGCAACAGCCACACCTGCACGAAATAACGAAATAACCGTTGAAAACCAACTGCGAAAGCAATGGCTATCGGATATGCCGAGCCTTGCCGAATCTAACGGCGGAACATGGTACTGTGATAGAAATATAGACATAGTGAAGAACTGGAAAGTCGTTTCAGACGACCCTAGTGAACACCAAAAACTTGGACACCAATGGTATGGATTCACAATCCACGCCCAAGATGTTCAGGTCAATACCTGTCTTGAATGCGAAGTTATCATCGGACATCCACAAACGGGAATACCGATTACAATGGTAATTGACAATTTGCAGTGTTCAGATACACTCTGATACGCTAACACCGTGCAACATCAAGAAAAGCTATTTCTGCGGAAATAGTTTAGTTACCGAGAACGCGGGGTGGGGCTTTTTGCCCCCCCCGTTTTTCTCCCCCTGCCCAATGTATCTATTTGATATTATTACGCCAATTTTGTGGTTTGTATTTTTTAGCCTTTGTGCTTCGGAATTGCGAACTACTTTGAAGAACCGAAAAAACCAGAAGAAGTGGAAAACTGCTGACGAAAATGGGTATTACCCACTCGTCGCATTGGATCGATTTATCGTCGGCCAGCAGCGAATACCGCGATGGCCCAACGTTTGTTCCGATTGCCAAGCAAATCTCGGAAATCCCCTATACTATTCATCTAACCCAAACACCCCACATTGCGAAAATCGCTATCACCTGAAAAGAGTAGCTTACGAAGCCGCATGGGGATATAAAATGGCTGAAGATAATAATTGGTGGAACCCCTCGCAGTTTGATTTCTAAAACTGGCTTTCAAGAAAAGCTATTTCTGCGGAAATAGTTTAGTTACCGAGAACGCGGGGTGGGGCTTTTTGCCCCCCCCGTTTTTCTCACCTCTCCCCAATGCAAGATAATGCTAACATTTTTGGCCTAAGCTACGACAATATACTGGTAGAAGATGATAAAAACACCCCTCTTATTGAGGGTTAAGACAATCATCCGACAACCTGCGAGGGGGGAACTATGTTCCCCCCTGATTGTGGTTTGCCATAAGGCCCCTTCAGCCTATACTTATGAACTACCCAATGAACGAAAACACAATCGTTATCAGTGAAACAAACTACGATGGACCACACATCCGAATACCGAACTCACGATCTCCGACATACCGTGCTGGAGATTTGAGCGTTTCAATCCCAAGACACAACTTGATCGAGAAAATTGAAGACAACATTATGGATGTTATGCAAGCTTACAACAAAGCACATCCTGAAAGTCCAATCTATGATCATTGGAAAATCTGTTGGGAAGAAGCAACCGCAACTCTATTTGTAATTTGGGTTGGTATAACATACCCCCAATACGCAAACAAAGAATTCGAAAACATTCTACGTAGCCAATGCTGAACAACTTAATCTACCCAATGCAAAATTATTATGTATATATGGCGGTATTCCCGCTAATTTGTCTTAGCCTTATGATGGTGAAGACACACGCACAGCACAAGAAAGAATTCATCGAAAAGCACGGCTATCCAGGCGGAGGCGGGGTGTCAGGAGCAATCCTGTTACCAAAATCTCTCCAAGAACTCTGTGTAATTGGTGGAATGCCGTATGAAGATTGGGAGAGACTAAAAAACTCTTCTGATGTTGATTGGCACACACTTCCTACACCTGTGTATGACACTGAAACATACTGCAACAACTGTGGCGTTGAAGGCAAAAGTTACTGTAACGATTGCCCTCTACCCCCTGAATTAGCTTCGGGTGAAAAACATCGAGTTTTGGCACAATGGAAGAAAGCAGCAAGGATCGTCAATAATGGCGAATCTAGCGATTCTATCCTACAACACGCCTTTACCGCAATGCCTAACCCTCCACTAATCCCATCAGACTGGATTCTAGCAATTCTTAATCCCTATCTTACAACCGGATTTTTTACCGTTGGAGATGTAGAGGAATTATTGGATGCATTACCCACGTCCTACTATTTACCAAGAGATAACCCAGGAATCGGCTTTTATAGCATGGATCTTGGTATCTTTGGAACTCACTATGTGGAATATGTTCTTACCGAGCATCAAGCAACATTCAAGGCACCTCTTAGATTACCTGCGATTAACACAGACCAAGCCGAAGTCACTGCTATAAACACAGTGGCAGAAGTTAAAGTCCCGCTAACTAAGAAGCAACAAATGAAGAAGAATCAGAAGTTACTGAGTCCTCATCGCCGCCGTTGAAGCAAACCCCTGCAACCTGCCTACCTGCCATGCCTCCGTTGATTAAAGGGTGGTGACGGACCCCCCGTCACCACCCCCTCCCTCGGAAACTAGCAACAAGCACTACCCAATGCAAACGAAACAAGAACTTGCTGATGGTGTGTCCAACATACTGTCGCGCCAAGCGAATGTCATTAAAGTAGAACGCCAGGGTGATATGATCACCTTTAATGCGGTCTTCAATGATGACCAAGACCTACAACAAAGAATGGAAGTTGCAACCGCAACATCTCAAACCTTGCGAGACCTGGACGTCTTTAGGATGTTACCAATTATCCGAGTAGATGGAAACCGTCTTTTTGTACGTTTTTACAACAGCGCAGACCTTACTCAAACCAAAGTCCGTTCACTGCCAGGTTTTAACCTAGCTGTGAAGACACAAAACCAAAAAACAGGCAAGATGACTGGCCCCTGGCCGGTTGATCACAACCCGTTAATGGAAGGTTTGATGTTTAGGCCACACCTTAACAGCACCAAGAACCACAAAGCAAAACACAACAAGCAAAAGAAACCAATAAACGGAGAAGAAACACAAATCCGCGAACTCGTCTATGTAGCCGAACCAATAAATTACGCTACACTTGACTGGGACGCCCTTCGATCCGCTAAAGTTGAACAAATACTGAACCCTAAGAAGGATAAAACCCCTGAAGCTAAAAAAGAGAAATCCCCTTTTACTTCGAAGCCAGGTATTGCAACAGTACGAATTGACCCGAAAGAATCTGGAAAGATCATAGGGCTTTTCCTCAAGTCTATAAACAGAGAACTCATGAAAATGGATTCAATGACAGACCGTCGAACACGCACCGCTTACCAAGCATGGTGTCACTTCATGGCTGCAATCGGACTTGTATCGCAAACCCAACTCGTTGGAGCCTTAGATAGACTACAAAACGACCGAAACACAACCCCATGTTCTATGAAATGGATATGGATGGTCCTTTCGAAAGAAAAAGTAGATCCTGAAATTAACGTGCAGCGAAGAATATTCGGCGCAAGTACCAAAGTGGAGAACAGAAAACAGGTCTCGAAATGGACCGTTACTGTTCCTCTCAATGGACGCACCGAAACAATATGGCAAGCCAGCTCTAAACTTGAGCGAGCTTTCCATGCAGCACCCAAAGGAATCACGGCGAAAGCCGCTACACCAACTTTATCTAAAGAAGGCCATTATATCGGCCTTACTTGGTCCTAAGTTTGTTGCCACTCTGAACCCCCGACAGCCATGCCGCCCTGAACTTGAGGGGTGGCGACGAAGACCCCCATCCCCGTCGCCGCCCCACTTGAGGAAAGTATGCTCGACTCAGAACCTACCCAATGCCTACGCAAAACCAACGCAGAGCAAAGCAATCACGCATCCGAGCCAAATTCACAGCCCGTTTTCCTAAGAAAACCCCGATACCTGTTGAAATCAGCTCCAAAGAAGAGTAGGCCATAAGGCCCCTTCAGCCTATACCAATGCACTACCCAACACCAATGACAGCAAAACTGTCTCCTTTCTTTATTGATTGGGGACGACTGAACAACTATTGGTGTCTGAAAGACGATCTTCTGCACTTGTGTAGTTGATTGTAGTGCCATAGAGTGATTCAAACGGCACGAACTGACAGGTTTCACCCTACCCAACCCGTATGGATAATTTGGTAAATTGAAGCGAGAAGCTATCACATAAACAACCCAAAACCCAATGCTATAATCCAAGCGGTATGCACACAGCGTCCTCAAAACGACGACTGAAAACGAAGAGTCCGATGGCTGTACGCCATCGGGCCTCTCCCCAATGCCAACACGAATTGGACTAATCGCCGGACGACACGACCTCAAAGCCAACGATGGAGAGCCTATTACAGACTTCATCTTTGGAAAGATCGACGACGTTCACGATTTCAAACGAATGGAAAACACTGCCTTTGAATACTTGATAAAGGCAAAAGCAACAGAACTTGAACTTTACGTCACTGGACTTACACCAGCAACAACCTCAACCATCAAAGGTCTGAGGCTTGCTATTCAAAAGTATGGTGGATTGAAAACCTTAACTCTCATGCACTACGACCGAGATAAGAACTCATACAACGCCCAAGACTACAATTGGCTTTGCGAGTGAAACTCAAATCTACCCAACATGAATACTAAAGGCTGCAATAAAACTGGCAGACAAGTATGGAACTGATTCATTTGAGCCTTGTGCTTAGGTGAAACACCAGTCGTAGGAGTGTTTGAGAAGCGATTAGCTGCACTTGTGTAGTTGAACGTAGTGCCATAGAGTGAAATCAAGCGGCACTTATTCACAGGCTTCACCCTACCCAATGTCACATGACAATGAAAACTGGCCCGTAAGGGGCCAAACCGGAAGAATTCAAACCTTGAAAGAAGTCGATGCGCGCCAGATTTCTGGCGCAGCAACAGGCTTCGGTCGAACCGTTCAAAGGCTGACTTACGTCTCCTTTGCCCTTTTTGTTGAAATTGCAAAGAGGAACGGAAACACAACAATACCTGAACTTGATGAACTCTCACTAGATAATATCAATTATGAAAAGTTGCGAGCTTACCCCGTAGTATTTACTGCTACTAGCTACACTGCACTTTCAAACCTCAGTGACGTTGAACTACAACGACAACTGACAGGCAAGATTGAACATGCAATCCCCACTCTCTTAAATCAACTTACGATTTACTACCACGAACTTGAACAAAGAGGATGCAATCACCCCGAATCCTTGTTTGAACAAGGGATTGACAACTGGATTGGAAACAAAAAGGATTTTGCTAAGAGCGAATTCTTACGAGATTACCTTATTTAATGAAGTCACACAACAACTTCCACCCTACCCAATGACCGACACGGACAACTATACGGAGGAAAGAGCCTCCAAGATTAAAAATCAAGAAAAAGAACTCCAAGACAAACAAAACAAACGTAACCAGAAGAGAGGAAAGAAAGGAAAACGAAACTCCAAATCCAACTCTAACGGCAATGGTAGAACTTTCAGCCACAACCCTGAAGACTACAATTGAACACACGAACCCTACCCAAATGGAAAACCATGTACGACGCAGTAAGAGGATTAGAGCCGCAAAGCGCGACAACTCATCCAAAAATACGAACAGGAAGAATCAAAAAGCACCATCCGATAATCGGAGGCACTACTGATTCCAGCCTACCCAACAAATATGAACGTCTCCCGGTCTTTACGACCGTGAAAGGAAACCACGCCTTTCGACATCCGGCAATATGCTGGTGTTGAAAGGCCATTTTTTTGGCGCGTTGATTTACTCCCCAATGGAACACGAAACCAAACAACAACAAGAAGAAAAGTTGTTGGACATCATAAACCGAACCGCCGAACAACTCGGAATGGATATTGCAGAGATGGCACCCTTTGAACAGGACCGCCTCGCAACATTCGTCCAAAAAGCAGCAGCCGGTAATGAACAGATGAGCGATGAAGATCTAATCTCGATTACTATCGAAGGGATTAACAGCACTCAACTGGAAGATGATACCAACACTGAAGAAAACGAAACAGTTGATGAACCAGAAGCTACGCCTGCTAAAACTCCAGAAGAGTTAGCAGATGAGAGAACAGCGATTGCAATGACAATTGTCGCATACCTTGAAGAGAACAATACTGGCGCTACAAAAGCACAGATTGTAAAGGACAATGGCATCTCGAAAGAGATTGTGGCATCAGTAGTCGATGAACTCCTTAGTCATAGCATGATTCACAAGGAAAAAGGAATGAAGACTCTGCTATATGGCCCTGCGCCAGAAGCCGATACCAAAGCCGATACCAAAGCCGAAGTTGCTGAAGTTGAAACTGAAGTTGAAAAGGTCTTAGTGATTGATGTTGAAGACAACGAACCGTTGGCTGAAAAGACAAACAATATCTTTGAAGACGCACTAACAATGCAGTTTGACGGGATCCGTGAACTCTTTATTACAGAACTCAACAAGGTTCAATCCACTGCCGAAGCTGATAGCGGTTACAAATCGCAAGCGGAGCAATACACCGAAGTTATGACTGAACTGCGCGCCCACCTTGACTCAATTCAACGAGAACAAGGATGGCTTTTAGCAGCACCAGTCTGGCAAGTTGTTGCCCTTATCGCTCAATGGCACCCCGAAGCTTGAGCTTAAAACTCTAAACTTCACCTACCCAATGCAACAAAACACTATGCTTGAACAAGCAATAGGAACCAATGCCTTTCAAAGCTTCATGCTTAAGGCATCACCAGGCTGTAAACATGCTATGGCGAACTTGATTGAAATGAGCTTCACTCTCCAGTGGAACACGGATCACGAAACAAGTCTTAGCGAGATGCAAGCAATGGGAGAAATCACCGTGCAAGAAAAAACCGACATTCGCGAAACCTTCGCAAATATCGCACTTGAACTGCCAGATTACCAATCCCAGTAAGCAAACAGCCCTACCCAATGAAACCAATTGACAGCGACCTAAAAGTCATTGACAACACGGCCAAATTCGCATCCATGTCTGTAACGGATAAAATGATGTACCCTGCAAAATTACTAGAGTTACTAAAAAACTCCGATGAGCCAATCTCCGTGATGATACTACATCGGGAGAAAAATATTCGGAAACCCGAACTTATCACAGAAGAAGAGTGATGGAGGACTACCCAATGATCGATAAGTCAATACCCCTTGACAACCCCCGAATCAAAGTACGGAAATCCAATACTCTCAAACAATACTGCATTGCCTGTGATGGGCCTATTGCAACGAAAGAAGATGGTGTTGTGATTCCCCAAGAAATAGTATCAATCTCCAATCACCCCACTGGGAACTCAAAAACAATTGCGTTCAGTAAAAACTTCCACATTCACATCAAGTGCGTGGACTTGTTTTACGAACAAATCTGTTTCAAAGCACATCCTCACGATGATGAGAGGATTATTGCCTACCAGCCTTTAGACGATTGAATACACACTACCCAATGGAAATAAAACCAATGTTGGAGCTAACACGCATTGAATTTGACTTAATCAAGTCAAAGTTGATGAAAGTGAATTGCGAATCAAACGATGAAATGGGGCAAATCAAGTTGCAGACACTTCTTGACCTTACCCGTATTGACAAAAACCTCGAAACCAAAATTGAAAACGGTGCAACAAACGTAGATCGCCTCAAGCGGCAGATCAACGACCTAAACGATTCTACGACAGAGAACATCAATCATCTGAAAGATCTCAATCTAACAATCAACAACCGTAAGGTTGCTAGGAAAAACACCCAACTCCTTGCCAAATCCCGTAAAGCATCGCAACGAACCGACAACCGGATTCAAGCCGCATTACGCAAGTTGCAAAAGGAATAAATTGACAATTGAATGTCAAAACTACCCATGAACAATAGCATGAAAGCAATTTATGGAAGCTCCAAGCAACACCCTGGAGAATACAAACTTGAACTTTGGACTGTAAGTCCTGAAGGAATAGGTATGAAGATTGAATCAAGCATTAAGACAAATCAATATCTTCTCTCAACTTTCAACACATGGATCACAAACGGCTGGATTAGCCAAGACGACCTATCGGACTTTGAACTTGAAGCAATTGAGAACAACGAAGAATTGCCTGAAACAACACTGTTTCTCTACAATCTTTGATTGAAGTTACTACCCATGACTGAAAGGCCAAGTGACAAAGAGTTCATGGAACTCTGTATGCAAACACCCGAACAGAAAAAAGACCGCAGACTTCTACCACTATACGGAAAGTCACAAGGAATGAAACTTGAACCACGCACAGACCGCAGAATTGAAGAACAAGGATGTATGAATAAAAAATGCGACGGAACGGAAAGAAGACCCTCTCAATTATTGCAATATATGGAAGCCTGCATTACCTGTGGGGACCCAATCGGAGAAAACTCTTCATACTGAATGCGAACTACCCAATGAATATGGATAAGACATCTGTTTTACACAAACTACTCTTTGAATGGAATGATGAAAAGAAACGTTACACTAGAATAGAAAACATGGTTACAACGACCGGAGATTTACCAATTCCCACACTTAATTTTGCGCCATACAAAGCGCAAACCAACCGACAAGCAACAAAAGAGTAAATATGAACTACCCAATGAGCATCGAAAATAAACCTGATTTATTCAAGTTGATGGCAAAAGCCGCACTATCTGATGGACACGCCACGAACGCCTCTATTGAGACCGTTACCAACAATTTAGAACAAATGATTATTATTGAACCTTCATTGGAAGAAATACCTCAAAAAGAGATTTTCAAAATGATTACAGAACAATACACATTATTACACTTGTGTCTAATTTGTAGCGGAGCCACTAAGCAATTAAAAAACAAACAATACCCGATGCGCTGTGTTTGTACCGAATTAGAAGACAACCCTTACTAAATCAAAACTACCCAATGGTACACCATAAAGGAAGAATCACCAGTTGCCCGACATACAGAACAGCACAACAAGTGCAAAGTATGACGGCACAAGCATACATTATGTGCTACAAGTTCAAGGTTAAAGAAGAATATGAATGGCAAACATCAGAAGACGGAGAAACATCGTTTCCCCTCAAGTTTGATACCCGCCCTACACTTCTACCTGAATCTGACAAAGGCCATTACCGCCTACGCGGAATGAGCCGAGGCGCAGTAATCGAAGCTTACGCTTGGCTTGATTCAGAAGACAGAGAGCCTATCGGCCACTTTGGTATTTGATTGCGGGTGTTTTTACCCCCTATAATCACCCCCCAATACTACCCAATGGAAAAACCACGAATAGACATAGGTAAGCTGAAAGCGAACCTCAAACGTGATAACATAACAACACCACCCGACTATGATGCGGGAATGGAACCAATTGACAGCGACCCAAAAGTCATTGACAACACGGCCAAATTCGCATCCATGTCTGTAACGGATAAAATGATGTACCCTGCAAAAATGACGAAACTCGTACTTATGGGTTTTCTTCTTTCGGTAATGATTTTCGGATCAGCTGGAATTGGAAAAACCTACGGTGTGATGGAAGCACTGAAGGCATCAGGGCGAACATGGCATAAAACGGCTGACGAAGAATCCAATATGACGGATTCGGATTTGGACGGATTGCTAAACAAGCCCGCACCGACCCTGAGAAAAATCTCTGGTTCAATCACCCGCAAAGGACTGTATAAGGTTCTATATGAACTCCGAAAAGGATGGATCTTAATCTTCGATGATTGTGATGCAGCCTTGAAGAAGGAATGTGCCGACCTTATGAAAGCAGCACTGGATAGCGGCGTGGATGACCGAGTAATATCATGGGAAACGTCCCGACCAGAAGAAGGATTGCCTAACAGCTTCATTTTTGAAAGCCAAATCATTTTCATTTCGAACATGACGGCTGATAAAGTGGACAAAGCAGTTCGCTCAAGGTCAGCAGACATAAATCTAGTCCTAACTCCAGACGAGGCATACGAGCATATCGGGAATGTACTACCATACATTGCCACAACTCGGCTTCTTGACGGAGAAACAGTCGAGATCGAACTCCCTGCAAAAACCAGAAAAATGATATTTGAAAAGATTTCGGAAACACGGGAACACCTCCCAGAATACAGTTTCCGCACTTTCAAGATGGCCGTAAGCCTCTTCCAATTCTGCAAAGAAGAAGGAATGCCCGAAGGCACCTGGTATGAGATGTGGGATCACCAACAAGATTCTCACACACGATAACGACTACCTACCCAATGGAAGAACCAAGAGAACTTATTGAAGTTCTTTGGCCTGAGAGCCAACGAATAATGGAACACCCTGAAGCTGCACTCGTAATGGGTGCTGAAGAACCAGCAACATATCTAATACCGAAAGATATTTGGGAACAGTACAAATACAAATACTACCGAAAGTGGTATCAAGTACAAGTGGACTGTTCAGAAGATGCAAACTGGGAAAAAGCGAAGGATCTACGAACCGCCCTAACTCAAAAAGGAATTACCTTTGACAGTGGAATCGGGCGTGAACGATTATGGGACTGGTCTTTAGACTGGTCGCTAGAAGGATGCCTACCACGCACTATTCTTGATGAACTAGAAGCATCAGGACTTGATTACACCTTTACTGAAAGCGAACCAGAAACAGTAGAGTGAACCCAAACTACCCAATGCCACGCGCAAAGAACAAGAAACGAACCTGCCGCCTCTGTAAAAAGAGCTTCAAAGGAACACACGCACACATACTTGAAAGAGATGTTGCGACTATGGAACAGTTCAAGAACCTTAACTTCAGCCAAACAAACAACAAGTTGCTTGTCTGCCTTCCTTGTAAGGACGGCATTGCAAAGCCACGTTATGTTCAGGATGTTAAGAAGCGAAGAACCAACAGCGAAGTTCAAAAAGTCAATGCAACCCAAGAATGGTTCAATGACAAGCAACGCAACAAAGACATTGTGAATGTCAAAGAAGGCCGCGAATCAATCCACGTCGTCCTTGACGAGATGGACAAGCGCGACAACCCTGCTTGAACCCACACACTACCCAACAAATGAACGTCCAGCAAACCATTATGGTTTGCGAGAGCCAACAAGCTTCTCGACACCGGCAATACTGCTGGTTCGAGAAGCCATTTTTTTTGGTCCGTTCACTTCCCAATGAATACAGACGATATTGTAAGAATGCTAGAAGACGCAACCTTCAACGGAGTTATTGAACCCGATTGCTTGCAATGTGGAAGCCCGATAAGAGCAGAACCAGATGCAGAAACAGCTTATTGCGACGTATGTGACGACATTGTGCCAATCAACGGACTTGTCGCACTTGGATTGATATAAAAATCAAACCTACCCAATGAACAGAATTGACTTATCCCAGTTTGAAGAAATAGAAACTTGGTATGTTCTCGAAAGAGATGATGGCCCTGGATTTGACATAAAGACTGGAAGAGATATATATTCTCTGCCCCAATCTGATGCCATAGCCAAACTACCTACTCTAATCGCTGAACTGAAAAGAATGTACGATCGAGAAGACGAACTAATTTCAGAAGCAAAAGATTTAGTCGTTTATGACGAAGAAGACGAAATGTGGTTTTATGATGAATCAAAAGCATCAAACCCAGGATTGGACGCTATGGATTTCGTCGTGGAAATATCCACGATGAATGACTGAAACCAAACTACCCAATGAAAGAAAGAGATTGGCGCGAAGGCCATGAAACTGGCCGACAAGTAAATGAAGAGTACATCAAAAAGATGTGTGACAAAATGCCGAAGAAATACGCATTGGAACACTTAGTTTTAACATACGAAAAGATGGTTGGCGGAGAAACAGATGAACATGAGTTTGATGGATTTTTGAAGTGGGTTTTTGACGAACTCGTCAAAGAGAAAGGATCAGACAGTCTGTTCCGCCACAAACACATCACCCTGCGTGGAGTGCAATTCGTGGACTACGACATGGATGTCGAACCAATTATTGATGAGAAGAAAACAGTGTATAAAGCTGGAAGACTTGTCAATTACACCAGCCGAGGTAGTATTATCATAAACATCTACACGGCTGTAAGAGGAAGAAATACCCGAATCAGACCCGTACCAAAAGAAGCGTTCTCGCGCAAAGTCTTCTCTGCTGGAGAAGGAATGTGGGACGAAATATCTTGGTGGCTCTGAAACCAACCTACCCAATGAACGAAAACACAGTCTGCGATGTAAATGTATGCGATAGAATATCCCCCGATGGGGGTGTCTGCGAAAAATGCACCGTTGCCACCTTCAATAGCGGAGTGAATCTCGAATGTATAAAATGCGAAGAGTTTCTATGCGACAATTGTGGTGAGCGACCTATTATTGGCTACATGGGAGGCGACGCAAGTGCTTTCCTTTGTTGCGAAGTCTGTTGGGATGAAGTTGAGAAGCTTCACCCGTCAGCACGTGACTACCAGTTCCCCCTCGTTGAAGGCCATACCTGCGCCTCATGCCGTTGATTTCATAAACCACTGGCGCGACAACTACCCAATGCGATTTGAAGGAAACTACTCAGACTACGAAAAGCGAGAGCTTGAGAAATTATTCAAAAAAATGTACTACATCAAAGAAACAGATGAATGGATCACTTCAGCTCACGACTGGGATGAAGAAGAAGCTATCAATTTTATTCGCCAAAAAGCGATTAGGAAAGCGAACCAAGTCATTGAAGACCTCGCCGGAGAAAGCGAGGAAGAATGACGTCAAACTACCCAATGGGATCAATATCTCGAATGAACGTGCGTTCGCGCATGTTTGAAGAAAACAAAGAAATAATGAGCAAAATTGAAGCACAATACG
>Ga0307488_10000710_pt1 | contig 27778 bp, 9 predicted proteins | sample SB02metaG_FD_202248 | JGI IMG/M metagenome (GOLD analysis project Ga0307488, IMG submission 202248) | Sea-ice brine microbial communities from Beaufort Sea near Barrow, Alaska, United States - SB 0.2 | ecosystem: Environmental > Aquatic > Marine > Coastal | place: USA: Alaska | collected 2017-05-06
TTGTTTCTTTTTCGTATTTAGCATTCAAAAGCCTTCCAATAACTGAAAAAGGACTGCATTGGTCTAATTGCGCTACTTTTGCTATTCCGTTGCCAGCAGACACTAATCTATCTCCTGCTTCTCCAATACCTTGCACGTTTACTCTCACTCTTCCTTTAAGTGCAATCGCTGGATGTGAATCATTATTTCCTGCTTCACTGTTCATTAGATATGCTGGTTTTTCTGATACAACACCAAACGCTTTTGTAGAATTTTCTTCTTTGCAAAGTGTTATTTCCTTTGTACCACCCAATTCAACCACATCTCCTACTTGCATTGGTTGATCTGCGGCATAACGCTCTGCCAAGTCAGCATATTGAGATGCTGTTGCTGTTGCGTGTACAACATTGGCTCTAATATCTACCAATGTGGCGGCTGACATTTCGTCTCCACCACCTGATTTGAATGCTGTAAATGCACCTCCCGCTTGGCCAAAAATTGTTGTGCCGTCGTCTGCAAAGGTTTCGTCCCACACCCAATATAAATCTTGTTCTGTAGCAGTGGAAGTTGCTCCTCTGTTGACTTTTAATCCCGAGAACTGAGGCATTGCCGCCGCACTTGAAATATTTCTATTGATTTCAATTATGTTGTCTTCAACTGTTAAAGTGTTTGTGTTAATCACAGTAGATGTGCCTTCTACAGTTAAATCACCAACAAGTAAAGTTTCTATTCTGCCTGTTGACCCTTTGATACGTAGAGCCTCTTTGGTTGAGCCACCATCGTTTACTGTAAAAATAATATCTTTATCCTGTGTTGTTTGTGCAATCGTAAAATCATCTGAGGTCAAAGACATAGTAATATCAGATCCACCACCAATTGTAATACCACTGTCATTTAAAACTCCTAAAGAGCCTGATGTTGTATCATTGGCATTTGATTTTAAATAGTTGGCCGCCGCTTCACCACCTAGTTTGTCTGAGTCAGTTGCTGTTCCTGTTAATTTAATATCTGCTATTGCAGTTGAAAGTGTAATACCTTTTGTAATTGTGGCAAATCCACTTATGCTGGTACCAGGAGTAAAACTATCTGCAGACACAATTGCAACGTTTGTGTCATTTGTTACAAATCTCAATATTGATTTTTGCACTCCAACGTTATCTTCAATGGCTTCTGCTACTACTTGAGTAACACCTGATCCTGTAACTGTTGTTGGACCAATTAGTGTCCATGTTGTACCGTTGTAAATGTAGTACTGTAAATTTAATGTATCAAACCAACTGTCACCTAGTACTGCATTGCTTGGTTGTGATGTTGAATTTGTTGGTCCGCCTACAGGTTTAAATTTTGTGCCTGTGTAGACATTCAATCTATTGTTTAAAGAATCATACCAAAGTTGTCCTTTGATCTTGTTTGAAGGTTCGCTTGTATTAGAAAAATTTTCTAACAGCTTGACTAAGTTTTCATTTAGTCTTTCACCAAACCCAGCGTAACCTTTTCCAATTAAGGTAAGGTCGGTCGTAGTAGTGTCTATTGTACCGTCTGCTAGTACTTTAAGTACTGTACCTGCTGTGTTGTTAATGGTATAAGCCATTTTTCTTTCCTAATTTGATCCGTTATCTCTTATAAATGTTAAAAAACTAACATCACCTAGTAACTTTATCAAAATAGTTGCTACTTCTGGATTTAATTTTTCATCCACTTTAGCAATTTCTTCTGGAGTCAATAGTGATTGATAGTTGTCATTAATATAATCTGCTACTTCTTGTTGTGTTGCCATGTTTTCTCCTTATTGTAATTATCTAATTTCTGGATCATAGACTTCTAGCCACTCGCCAAATTTGTGTTCAACAAATGGTCTGACTATAAATCCTACGCCAAAACAGAAGGATTCTCCTATCCATCTTGTAAATTTTCCTAAAATATCCCCCTTGGATCGTTTGCCCATCTGGTAGGCTAATTCATTTGCTCTCGCTTGTGCCAATACTTTAATAACATCAGTCACCAAGCCACCAAACCATGATTTAGTTTCTGCTGAATCTTGCATGTATTGAACTAATGGAATTGCCCAGAACCAATAACCAATTTTTGTAGTTCTGCCCAAATGTTTGACTGAAAACTCAGTATCTATCTGTAAATCTTGTAAAGTGAACATGCCTTTATTTTGTAACCATGTACAAATGACACGCCCGCCGCCGCCGCCTCCACCACCGCCTGAGCCTGCTGATCCTGAAGTGCTACCTCCAGATGCATCACCAAATCCTGCTGATGTTGAATTAAAGTTTATACCGGAATTGAAAATTGCTTTCCATGCTCCTCCAATTTTAGCATATCCTGCTGTAATTGTTTTCCAGGCACCATCTTTTTTTGTGTAGACTTCTGTAATTTGTTTCCAAGCACCGCCTACTTTAACAAATGATTCTGGACTTACTGTAAAAATTATATGTGCCAACCCATTTCCGCCCGATGAAGCTTGGTTTCCACCTGTGCCAACTCCTGCTTGATATCTTGCATCACCAGATCCACCTGGTGTTTGTCCTGATGGGTTTGCTTCTGATGCTCCTGATGGCAATAAATTTGATCCTGTTTTACCACCTGTGCCTCCTGTGTCACCCGAACCACCGCTACCACCTGTACCACCGTCGGCTCCACCACCTCCGGCTCCACCTGCACCACCGTCTCCGTTGTGATTGGCTCCGTTTTCTCCCAGTGTACCTGGTGAATTTCCTGTTGCTGAATTTGAATTTATGCCTGCTGTACCTACGCCGGTTCGGCCATCACCTGCACCACCACCACCGCCTCCTGCGATCATAAGGTCGTTTCCGTCTATTGTGATTACAGTGGCTCCGCCACCTCCACCACCTGCTCCTGAAGATCCGTTTGGTCCTGATCTTCCACCAACGCCTCCTGAAAAACCTGTTAAACTTCTGCCATTGGCACCACCTGGTGCTGAACCACCTGCGGCTCCTCCTGCTCCACCACCACCAACTCCAACTGACATAGTTTTACCTACGTTAGCAGTCATTGATAATGTTGCATGAAAGGTGTGTTGTGAGCCTGAGCCTGTTCTACCTCCACCAGCTTGGTCGCCACCTCCGCCACCACCGCCACCTCCCCAAAGGTAAACTGCCGCGGCTGTTGTACCTGCAGGCACAATTAAATTTTGTGTGGTACCTGTGTACGTGAATGTTTTAGTTACTGTTGGCATTTGGGATTAAGCCTCCCTTACAAACCAAAGATCTCCATTAGCACCTTGACCGCTCGTGGGTGCGGTGGTCTCAATGTATCTATTGCCTGCTACACTGTTGCTACTGTCATCTGATATGACACTGCCGCCCCAACGTTTAATAGACTCTGCTATTTGTCCAATACTTGGCGTTTTAGCATTTGAAGTATCTGATGTTGCAATGTTTGACCCAACTGCTCCCAATGTCAAACTTGTTACTTTTAAATCACCTGAAGATGAATCTGTAGTTAAACCTTTTGTGCCTTTGTTTGCATCCCCATCATCTGTTAAATCTGCTAATCTAATTACTTGTGAATAAGATGCACCGTGTCCTGCTGACCAAAAGTTTTCTGACACATCGTAGAATAATCTTGCGTCGTCAGTGTCTGAAGTTTCAACTATTAATCCTGCATCAACTTCTGAATTGCCTGTGTTTAGTTTTACAAATGCATCGTCAATTGTATTGATCGTGCTTGTAGTATTTGAATATTCTCCAGATACATTTAAATTTCCTGTTATTGTTACGTTACCTACCATGCCAATAGCACCTGTAGATCCTGTGAACGTTAGTGGAGTTACAGTTGAACCACCATCATTTATTGTAAACGCTAAATTTTTATCTTGTCTAGTTTGTGCTACTGTAACATCTCCTGATGAAACTGTTACTGTCAACTCTTGTGAGTCTCCAACAATTAAACCTGAATCTGAATCGATAGTTAATGCACCTGTTGTAGTATCTGCCGCGTCTGCTCTTAAAAAATTTCCCCCTGCTATTAAAGTTGAAGAGGTGTTTGTTGATCCTGATACATCTATTGCTGATGCTGAAGTTGTTGTGCCTTCAAACACTGCACCCAATGTAGAGTTCAATGTTAAACCAGCTTTGATTGATGCAAATCCTGTTCTTGAACTTTGTGGTGTAAATGTTTCTTTCGAAAGAATAGCAACTTCTGTGTTTCCCACAAACATCGATGCAATTACTTTGCTTACACCTGAACTGTTGTTGATAATAGCAACTTTCCAACCTGATAATGTTTGTGTGCTAGTAAAAACTGGACCTAAAAGTTGCCAAGCACTACCTGTGTAAAAGTAAACTTGATCATCATCGGAATCGTGCCATAAATCACCAGCACTTGCTGATGTTGGTTCTGCCGACTGAGACTTTGCTCCACCTGTTGGTTTGAACGCTGTGCCATCATAGACTTTAATTTGTCCAGATGTTGCATCATACCAAAGCTCACCTGTTAGTGGGCTAGTTGGTGCACTAGTTGATGCGCTGTTTTCTAAAAGTTTAATTTGATTTTCATTCAAAAATTCACCAAAGCCTGAATAGCTTTTTCCAAACAATGTTATACTAGTTGAATTATCAATTGTGCCATCAGCTAAAGTAGTAGTACCATTTGCTAATGTTAATGCTGTTCCGTCTGTTTTGTTAATTGTATATGGCATATTATCAGTATTTATAGTTTTCCTACAGATACAAAGATCCTACCAACCTCTGTTGAATTGTAGTTTTCTAAAGCCTTTCCTATTATAGTGCCAGTTTTTGGGTCACTTGCTTTTTTTGCACAACCTTCATGCACTCCACAAGTTGTCAAAAGATCACCTTTTTCAATTGTACCATGAACTTTTACAGGCACTTTTCCAACAAGTGCAATTGGTTGGCCATCTGCAGAGTCATTCATTAGATACGCAGGCTTATCACTAATCACTCCTGCTACTCTTGTATCTTGTGCGAATTTGCTCATTGTTACTTCTTTGTCTCCGCCAAAAATCATTACTGTACCAACTTCGTACTGATTATCAGATTCGTATATCTCAGCCAAGTCAGCGTATTGTGCAGACGTTGCCTGCGCATAAACTGTATTGTATTTTTTACTTGATGTACCTATATCATATGTTGTGTTTGCGTCTGGCAAAATAGCACGTGATGTAATATTGCCTGCCATAGTCAAAGAACCCATTGTGTTGGCTCCTGAACTTGTTAAGTTACCTGCAACATTTCCTGTTAGCGGTCCTGCAAAAGCAGTTGATGTTGTTGTGCCGGAAACTTGTAATTTTGTTGTTGGAGTAGCAGTGCCAATACCTATTCTGCTTTCCGCGCCGTCTATTGTCATTACTGTAGTTGCTGTGCCAGCGTCATTAACTTTAAAAGTGATATCTGTATTTGACACAACGTTTTGAATAATTGCGCCTCCACTATCTATAGAAAATTTTAAATCATTGTCAGCACCAACAGTTAAGCCAGAATCATTTACAATTCCTAAAGTGCCAGTGGTTGTGTCATTGGCATTTGATCTTAGATAGTTTGCCGCGGCAACATTACCTAGCTTGTCCGAATCTGAAGCTGTGCCTGCAAATTTTAAATCTGATATTGCAGTTGAAAGAGTGATACCTTTTGTAATTGTAGTGAAACCTGATATAGAAACTTTTGGAGTAAAACTGTCTTCTGAAATTATTGCAATTAAGTTTCCATCGTTGTACTGATAAGTTACATTTTGATTAGTGTCTGTTGAATCTGCTATTGTGTTATAAACAAATCCGTTTAATGTTCCAGTTGAAGAAGGTGGACCTACTAAAATATTTGCTGATCCATTGTAAAAGTATAATTGTCCTGTGTCAGCATCAACCCAAAGGTCTCCTGCATTTTGTCCACTTGGTTCGGCTGATGCATAAACTGCACCTGAAGTTGGTTTAAATGTTCCATCATACACTTTAAGTTTTGCGTTTGTAGTGTCATACCAAAGTTGTCCTGTAATTGGTTTGGTTGGTGCTGATGTATTTGCAAAATTTTCTAAAAGATGTAAAAAATTTTCAGCAACAGTTTCGCCGTATCCTGCATAACCTTTTCCTATAAAACTTAAATCAGTTTGTGTATTCAATACTGAATCTTGCACTGTGTAAGCGTTAGGAGATGCTGAACTGTTAGTTTTGTTTACTGTGTATGCCATTTTTAATAAGTTGTAGTTGTTGTTGTTCCTGTTGATGTTGTTTCATTAAAACTTGTTAAACTTTGTATTCTTAAAGTATAATCAATTTGTATTAATCTGTTTAAAGATTTTTGAACTGGGTGGAATATTACATGAGTCAACAACTTGTTTGTTGAACCGTTCTCAGTGCCTTCCCAAGACTTCAATGCTAATTCGTCAAAAACATAATCACCATTAAAATTTGTTGTGTTATCAAATGCAGATTGACCTGTTGGTTCACCATAATCTAAAGTGCAAGTAGTAACTATATCAGTGTATTTGTTTCCTGCTGTATGTCTTACTTCCATTTTATTTCTAGATGTATCTTTATTTGTCGATGAATTATCATCAACTACTTTATAATATGTTTGACTGTACAACGTTGCGTTGGTTCCTGTTGAATTTGGAGTAAGATATGTAATCACTCCTGTAGTGTCAACTGTTGTTCCGCCATTTCCAAAAGCCATTTCATGAACAAAACCAGTGGTTTTGTTTGCTAATGAATTTGCTAATGCTGTACTCATATTTTCATAGTGTATAGCATTTCTTTTATCCACTATTACCTCGCCTGATTCAGGATCCCATATTTTGATGTGTCCTTGCATCATTACACCTGATTTATCGTCAGGCTTTTTAGCTGTATCTTCTTGTTTATTTTCTACTTGATCTTCTTGCATGTTATTGTATTTATTCTGGTGCATTTGTTGGTTCCCCTGCTATGAATTTAGCCTGCTGTGTAGTTGAACTTTGTAGTCCATTACCATCCGCGGCTGTTGACGCTCCTGCATTATACCATGTGTTACCACGTTTTTGAACAATTTTAATTTGTGTTCCTGTTGCAGGCGCTGTTGTTAATGTTACGTTAGCGGTACTCCCATCCACCGAATAACCCCTTACTGATGTACTATCGTCCGTCTCGTGTTTAAACAACAATCGTTGGCCACCAATGAAAATGTCTAAATCTTCTTCACGAGACGGAGCGTATGTAGTAGCAAACTGAACAGTTGCGCCATCCCCTGTGTAGGATTTGGTTGATACTGTGTCAGCATAAGGCACTGTTTGTTGTCCACCGGCGTCTACTACTGAAGCACCTGAGGCATGTGTCTTAATTCCTGTTCCAAGGGTACCTCTACGTAATTGTCCTAGAGTGTTACCTGACTTGGTAAAATATTCAATTCTTTCTTTGTCAATAAAAACAACACCTGGTTGATTGCTACTTGCATCAGGTTGTGTCAAAATTGCACCGTTGCCAACTATGATGTTTTGATCTCCTGGTACAACTTCAACTGCTAATGTTGTTGTGTTATTTGCACTAATTCTTTTGTAAAAAGTTCTGTTAAGCATGTCTTTGAAAATTCTAAATCCTGTTGCGTTTGTTGCTGAATCCAAAGCAAAATACATAACATCTATTCTGTCATCTGTGGCTAAAGTTTGACCTTTAATTGTAATTTTGTTACCACTCAACGTGTAATCGTAATTTGCTACTAAGGCTTTTGTAGAATTTAAAGTTACAAAAACATAATCGTTGTTTAAAGGTTCGTTCATTAAGAATATCTCGCCATTTGTTCTACCCTCTAAAACTTCTCTTCTTTGTTTCATTCCTAAAGCGTTATTGAATGTTGTAACTCTTAAATCAGATCCTGTTGATAAAGTTATGCCATCTGCACTAATGTTTGCTGGTACAATAATTAAATCCAAATCTGCTGATATAAAATAATGATTGTCAATTAAAGTTGTTATGGCAATTACATCTCCATCAATTGGCACACTAGTAAAGTCTACAGTTTGATTTGTAAGGTCAACTGTGTAGTCTGTGTTTAAAATTTGTTTCAATCCGTTTTTGTAAACTTCAAGCTGAGCAGTGCTAGTAATAGTTTTAGCAGGATCTACTGTTGAGCCATCTGATAATTGACTAGTAACACTGTAGATGTAAGTTGATCCGTCTGCAGAATAGTAAGTGTTATCTGGTCCTCTTAACAATATTCCATTTAGTTCTACTAATGTTAAAGCCGCAAATGGACCAATTGCTCCTGTTGGAAAATCAAGTGTGTAAGTTTGTGTGCCAGTGTCATAAGAAATGTCTTCACTTATAATTTGTGCAAAAGCTCTAGTTGAAGGATCTTGATTAAAGCCTGCAATTTGAATTGCTTTGCCTGATGCTGGTGCATTGTTAAATGTTAGTGACACTGTTCTGTTTAGTTCTGTTGTAGTAAACTGTGTAGTTGGAACTCCGTCTACTGTGACGTACAGTTGCGACAGAGAGCTGTCTAATGCGTAAGTGTCTCTGGAACTGGTTTTAAAAGTTGCAGTGGAACCATCACCAGTAAATGTATCTAAAACAATATAATTTTGACCTGACACTGCAAAACTTTTAATGTTAACAACTGAACTTTGTTTTGGTGCAGACGTAAACGTAATTGTTTTTGCTTGAGTATCAACTGTATAATTTACAGTACTGTCTGATGCTCTACTATTTTGATGAACTCCATCTAATGACACCATTACTCCTGCCTGTGTTGCTGGCTGTTGACCTATATCAAATGTCACTGTGCTACCATCGCCTCTATGTGATTTGTCAACAACAAATGGCACACCTGACTCAGGTGTTGTGTAAACTTTAATATCTAAAGTATCAAAAATTTGTCCCGGTACTTGTTCTTCTGGAGCGTAACTAGTTTCCGGCGTTATAAATCCGTCACCGTCTTGTAAAATATCGCTTGGTGATATACCTACAGCAGAATTAAACAAACCACCCGTTAAAAGAGTATCCAAAGTTCTATCATCTGTAGGTGTTAAAACTTTGTCATCATCAAATAATATTAATTCAACTTTTACTCCATTTCCTGGAGCAGTGCCAAGAGTAAGTTCTGTAGTAGAACCATCTCCTCTAAAAACTTCTGTAGTTTGTCTTACACCATCAAAATAAACTGTGTAAACATCAGTTGATGATGGAGCAGTGTCAAATGTGTACAATACTGTTGATCCATCTCCATAAAAAGTTTTTACTGAACTAGAACCATAATTGTCCCATGGTGTATCGTACCAAGGAGATCTATCCCAGCCTTGATCCTCTTTAAATAATAGTCCTGTAACCATTACTCCACCATAATCAATTCCTTCCATTAGTTGGGTTAAATCATTTCCAGCCATGCCTGATTCGGGTGTGTACAAGCCTAATGTTCTTGCTGATGCTGTCAAGAAAGATTCGTTACCTCTAAGTTTTTGTAAATTTCCTAGACCTTCGTCAAATTTTGTACTTGAAGTAAATGCATTGGTAGATTTATAAAGTTCGTTGTTGTATCTTATTAGTTGTCCATAAGCAAAACTTGTTGATTTTGCCCATTCGTAAACAACAGCATTTTGATCTATTCTATCAAATGCAATTGATATTTCAATATCTCTAACCAAATCATTGTTTAAATTTGCATAGGCTTTAGCACTATCTGTTGGTGTGATTCCGCCTGCTCCTCCGCCTGTGATAATAATTGTTGGTGTGGTTGTATAGCCTCCGCCTGCCGTGTCTAAAGTAATAGTTGTTACTGCACCACCTGATATTTTTGCTGTTGCTGTGGCAACTGTAACATCTGGAGTTTCATACATTTTGAACTCAAATGGATTTGTACTAATTCCAGTGTTCTGCACTGCTGTTGGCATGTAAAAAGTTGCGCCTGAATATTCTTCAAAAGTAAATGCAGTTGATGTGCCTGTGCCACCGTTTTGAGAATCATAAATGTTTGCTTTTGTCTGGACTGAAAACAATGGGTAAAAATATCCATAAGTGCCTGATGTACTGCCAGATGTACTTCTTCCTAGTATTTGGAAAGGACCTGTGTTTTCAACAGCTCCACCAATTATAGATACTGTTGGAACAGTTATGTAACCTGAGCCACCGGCTGTCAGTGTAATAGTTTTTACAGATTTTTTATAGTTGTCTGTCCAAACTTTGTGTGGAAATTCTGTTATTCTTGTTGCATCTACAACACTATCAGCATCGATGTTTCTAATTTGTTTGGTATCACTATCGTAAAAAGCTGGATTGTCAAAATCTGTAAACAAGCCATCTTGTGTTTCAGTTTTTTTGTATCCTACTTTATATTCTCTTAATTTAGTATGGAAGGGTTTGACTTCTTTAATATACTCCTCCACATAAGAGTCAGCACCTGTTGTATATGTTTTACGTTGAATTAGTTCTCTAAAATTATTTTTAACATTTAAAAAACTAGTTTTGAATAACCAATCAACATACAGTTGTTCTTCTAGAACTTTTCTCAAACCTACAAATAATAAATTGTTGTATTCTACTTTGAGCTCGCCAATAAAGATATCGTCTCGTAATGCAGTCAATACATTCCTAGTTTCAGTGCTTGGTTCTTGGTCAAAGAAATTAGTATCAAAGTTGTCTTCTCCAGCATAACCTGTGTTGGCTATGTCGTAGTCATATAATTTTTTAGATAACTGTATTGTTCCGTTTTCTGTACCAACTTTTGTCCAACCAGTAGTTGTTTTCATAAACAACTTCCAACCACCTGTGTCAGCGGCTGTTACCTTGGCATGTTTTCCTACAGCAATATCAAGTGTGTCTAATTGGTATTCATAAGTTACTTGGGCATCTATAGGCGTATTTTCGTTATGTATCATTTCATGTATAGAAAGATCTGTGCCATACCAGTCTGTAAATGAATAAAATGCATTTGTTTTATAAGTTTGTAACTTTGTTCTACTCCATGTTGAACCATCCCATTGATAGATAGCCCAAAATCCGTTACTGTTTTCTTCATCAGCTTTTACCAGATAATTTACTGTACCACTTAAATCTTTAGTCTCAATATATGTCAAATCTAAGTATGTGTCAACTGAACCATCCCACAAACCTGATGTTGAGGTTGGTTGTGGATCTTCTTTGTTTAAATTAGTGTATGAAATAGTATTTGCTATTTCATATTTTTTAATTTCTGTGTTAGCGTAATCTATAATTTCCTTTAAAGCGTCAAATCTGTTTACATACCAACTCTGTCTCGGTCTTAGTTCTGTACCGTATCTTCTATTAAGTGGTAAATCTAAATCTGGTACAGCATTACCTGAGCTATCTGCTCCAATTAAACTGTCCCACCATTTGCTTTCAATTTTTACTGTGCCTCTTTCATCAGCGTCTCCTTCACTAATAAGTTTCCATACTGTGTGTTTGGTTGCTTCATGATCATTTGTTGCGTAATCAACATTTAATACAGTGTTGTCGTTTGAAAGACTATTTTTTACATTAAACGTTATTAATTTGTTTGTGTCACTGACTGCAAAATATTTAAATCCACTGTTGTAAGGATTTTGAATAATGTTCGATATGTACGCACACGTATTTTTTCTTGTTACAACTGATCTTCCTGGATCAGGTAAAAATACAGAATTTTTTACCCAGTAGTAATAGTAGTTCACAAAACTATTTGAAGCACTGTCGTATTTTTGTTTTACGGAGTACACTGTGTTGTCATTGTATTTTGGAGAACCTGAAATATTATCTGCTAATCCTTCAACTGTGTCTGTTTTTGCAAAATAAGTTGCCGGAGCATCTATAGATTCAACCCATTCATAAATGTCAATACTTGCTCCTGGGAATAATTGTCCCCAATGTTCTGTTTTGTATTCTTGTGTTCCTTGTTCATACCAAGTCCACCTAGCAGTAGACAAGTCCCACCATACTTCGCCAATGTGTTCTTCGCCCCAAGCAATTTTTGCATCTGTTGTGACTGTATCTAAGCCAACATTATATACTGCTGGATCCCATTCTGCTTTATAATTAATTTCTCTATCAGCAACACCAAAAATTCTACCTTTGATTGGATCAAAATAATCAAGATAATCAATTATAGCGTTTGTTGATCTGTTAAAAATAAATGCTGACTTAATTTTTCTATTGTCAATTAATGCTGTTTCTGTAACTAAAGTTTTCCAAGCAAAACTGCCTTCGTTGTCTAAATCAAAAATTGTAACTGTTCCATCGTTGGTAACTGCGCTTGAAGAATCGTCTTCTGGAGATCCAACATAAACTGCTTTGTCAGTGATGTACACACCTCTACCAAAGTCGTCATTAGCGTCTACATGAGTGGTCACTAGCCTGTCATCAATTACAAATTCAGTATTGTACATAGTAGCAGTGTAGACTCCGCCTGAACCAATATTATCATCAACAACACTAGTGTCTTGTAAATCAAAAGTTGTTGCACCTGAATCAAATTTCATTTCTCTGCTGTTGCCAAGTCTTTCTGCGCCTATTGCAAGACGTGTGCCTGCATGGTTCACAGCCAAACTAGAACCAAATCTCATATTTGTTTGTAGATCCGGTGCTTCTAGTGTTTGTTGTAGTGTATAAATGTTAGTGGAATCTGTCGCATTAAATTTGTAATAATATACTGCTCCAGCATCCGCTTGATTTGTTTTGTCATGCCCGGGTGCTGAAACAAATAATTTTGTTCCATCGTTGTTCATTGCTATATCTAAACCAAACTCGTTGTTGAATGTAGAACCGTCCGCGGCCGCTCCTGTTAAAGTTTGTGCGTGTACAAAACTATTTGTTGTACTGTCATCATTTGAATGACCAGATCTAATAAAAATTTCAACTTTGCCTGCAGTGCCTGGAGACTTACTAGAAATTGCTAATATATCACCGTTGTCATTTACTTTTACTTTATGCCCAAATCTTTGCCCTGCATCAGCATCAGGTGATAGGATTGATTCATTTTGTGTCCATGTATCATACGTTGAACCGTCACTGCCTATCTGCCAAGTATACATGTGAACTATACCTGTATCGCTCAAATGTCCTGGAGCAGAAACAAATAGATATTTTGGAGTTGTTGTTCTTACAGCACTGCTTGTTGGTTCTGCAATTGCTACACTAAATCCAAAATTAGCGTTGTGTAGTTCCGTTGAGCCATCGGCAGGTCCTGTAATTGTGTTCAATTCACTAAATTTAAATGACGTTGGTTCCCATATGTAAGTTTTAATTAAACCAGCATTTTGAAATCTTGTACTTCCATCATTACCTAATGCATTTGCGTAAGGAGCTCCTGCAACAACAAAGTTGCCATCTGAACTAATAGCTAAACTATGTCCTAATTTAGAAGTGGTGTCGTCATTATCTGTCATTGTTAGACTGTTTTGTATTGAAAAGTCTGTACCTGCAGTTGAACTATTTCTGAAATAGAAGTGAATAGTACCTTGGCCAGCAGTTGGTGCCGCTACAACTAGTGTTCTACCATCTTCTCTGGCAACAATGTTGTAACCAAAGTCTTGATCATTTGATGTGCTTGGTGTGTTTAAAACTTTTAAAGTGTACGGATCACATTTTTCATATATTTTCCAATCAGATCCGTCATTGTTAACAAATATTCTATCGCCATTTACTTTGTTTACTGTGTCAACATCTCTATAATCATCATAACTTAAAAGTGTATTAACATCGTTCATAGTAGTGAGTCTTACAGAAACAAATTTATATACGTCACCGTAGGTATCAAAAGTAGAACCGTCTGCTAGAACAGATAGTCCTGCACCTAGTCTACTTGCATTTAGATAATTTATTATTAATGATTTACTATCTAAGATATCACTGACCTGATATACTCCGTTTAGATCCGCGAATTGAGAATTGCGTATTGCAACATAGTCATTTTTAACAAAGCCATGGTCTAAAGTAAAATTAATTAGTAATTGGCTATCACTGTTAAAACTTTGCATTGATTTAATAGATGTGCCTGTAGACGTGATTCTTTGTACGTCCCAGTCGGTGTTGTCTTTTCTAGCAATCCAAACTAAGTCATTGTTTTTTACTGTGGCAACATCTAAATTTAATAAATCGCTGGTGCTATATGCTGTGTGTTGTACATCTTGTAGTCTCGGCCATCCAGCAGTTTTAAATTTTTGTGGTACTTCTCTGTCAAAGCCTTGTGCTGTGTAATTGTATGTTCCAAATGTGTTTGCCGCAGTGTAGTCTAGTGGTTTCTGATACAAGTTGTCTGCTAAAACTTCAGCTGATCTTGAATAAGATGCTGTACCACTATCTAAAAGCTCAATTGATTGAATATTTTTTGTAAAAGTTGTATCTGGCATTTGAATTTGAATTGACTTCATGCCGTCAACATTTCCAAACTCTCCTACTCTAATCATCCATTCTGGAAACGTATCAATATCTAAACTTTCATCTTCAAACTTTGCCTTAAGTAATCTATCTATAGCAGTCTGGGTACCTTTATCTCTGATAAAACCTTGATAAAACTTGTATTGAGAAATATCATTAACAAATAAATTTTCTAGATACGGTCTGCTCTGGTAACCAATTAGGTGTTGAGCTAGACTTTGTTGGTTGTTATCAAAATTATTAGTTTCTAAATTATAAAAATCATTAAACTGTGAAATTTTGTAATCAAAATTTGGAATTAGTTGCGGTACTGGTTTAGAATCTTTTTTCTGCCAGTTTGCAAAAACAAATTTTGCCCCAGAATTATGATTAACTTTTGAAACAAAAAACTTAGAATCATATTCTACAGTATCTCCAACTTCGTAATTGGTGTTTGCTAACCATAAAGAAACTTTTGCCTCATCATAAACAAAACCAGGAGCATAATAGTCTCCATTCCAATTGCCTGTTTTCCATCCTACAAGTTTTAGCCTTTGTTGTCTGAATCCAGTTGAAAGTTCAAAAATTATATCATTAAAGACTGTTTTGTTATCAAAAAGTAAAACGTGTTCTTTTTGCACAGCATTCATTGACGTGTTGAATATTCCAATTTCGCTGTTTTTTGAACTTAAAGTAAAAGTTGTACCAATTCTTTTTGAAGATAAATTGCTTTTTGCAATAGTTCTTCCACCGCTATCTAAAACTGAAAATTCTCCTCTAGCATCTGATAACTTGCTTATAATACTGTTATCCGTGGTTAGATTAAAACCATCTGCTCCTGGTGAAACAGTTATTGCCGCTCCTGCTTGCCATCCTTGATTTGTCCAATATAAAAACTCTTTAGCCGCTGTTTCAAAATTTATAACTTCTTTTATTTCATTACTGAATCTGTCAAATGTAAATCCTTGGCTTTCTAAATACTTTCCGTATCCTACTAAAAAATCAACTACTTCTTGCGCAGTATCAAACACAGTTCCGTAAGTAACTGTTTTGACAGTGTTATCAAAATTTCTGTAAACAATAGCATCTGCTTGTCCCATTGTTATTTTTGTTACACTACTATTCTTGATAGGTTCAAAAATTTTAAAGTACGGTCTAATAGTGTTGTAACCAACAACTTTGAATCCACCTTGCAGTGTTGAACCGTCCGATGATAGTGTATTGTTTAGTTCAATTAATACTCCTGAATAATCATAGGTATCAACAGGATTAGATGTTCTAAAAACAACTGTGAAGTTTTCATCTGGTACAAATTGAGAGCCGCCAGTTGATCCAGGCGACGTTGAGTCTGTTAAAATTTTTATATTTGCTTTATCAGAAAATCCACCCAATTTGTAAGCTAGTTGTACATTAACATTTTTTAATTTGTCATAGAAAAAAGTTGCAGGATCTAAATTATTTTTTATAAGATAGTTTACTATCCATGTTTGATATCCTGCTGTCTTATAAACTGTGATTGCACCTAGTGAATCTGTTTCTGTCTCTAAATGATATTTTGCATCACTTAAATTTTGTCTTACACCTGTGCCTGAATCCACTAAGTTTCCGCTGGTGTTTGTTGTCAATCTTGAATTATCAAAATACAATCCAAAAAATTTAGCAGGATTGGTCAATGCTAATAATTTACAAACGCTGAAAGGAAAATTTGCAGATCTTCTCCAAGCAGTTTCCGAAGGAGATTGATCGCCAAATTCCCATTTTTCCGCTGTATTTCTTGCTAGGTTACCTTTTATTATTCCTATTTCTACAGGACTTTTTAAATTGCCGTTGTCGTCTACAGGAATGTAATCTGCAAGACTAGTTCTAATAAATCTAGTGTTGGTTGAAGCTGTTGTTCTATCATATCCGCTGGCAAGATCTTCCCATAGTACACTGTTACCTGCTGAATACGGCGCTGGTCCGTAATTGGTTTCCCATGTGGTTGGTTTTTCAGAATAACCTAGCATTTCCCATGGATGAGTATGTGGTCTATCTGTGTCATAGAATAATTTAAATATTCCTCTCCAATATCCTGGTAGCGAATTATTGCTTATTGGATCTTTAGCCTTGTTGTAATTCCATGTAAATGCATCAGCATCATTAAATGTTGTGTTGGTCTGCCAATCTATTCCGTTCTTTCCTGCCCAAGAATAAAAGTCTACACTTAAAACTGAATCAACTTCAGCAATACTATAATCAGTGTTTGAAAATAACGAAGGTCTTACATTAGTTTCCGCTAACAACGTTGCATCATAATTTGTTTTACAGTTGTTGTAAATTCTTTTTTCTAATTCAAGCAACAGATCGTCTCTATAATCTCCAAAGGCAATTGTTCTGGAACCGTCGTGTCCAACAATTACAGTTTTGGAAGTTCTGTAAGTGTTATCAGTAACTGATTCAGGTTTAAATTTAGGATACAAACCAAGTTTAGTTGGAGTTGGTGGAATAAAACTTCCAGCAGTATCCGGATAATCTTTAATTAATATTATGTCACCAACAGCAATAGTAGCTGACATTGTTATACTATCATCTGTTGTGCTAAAAGTATAATCTGTTCCTAGCACTTGCTGTACATTATTTAGATACACATATACAGCTCTGTTGCTGACTGTTGTCATGTCTTGCTTAGAATCTATCGCGTATTCAACTTCGCTGGAATCTTGTACAGTGTATGTTCTTGTTGTAACATTTTTTCCATGTCCTACCATGTCCTCATAGAAGAAAGGAAAACTGCTACTTTTGTCTTCAACTATTTTTTCAATTATTTGATCAACAAATTCTCTTGCGTCACCTTCAAAACTTTTTCCTGAAGTTTCATTTATAAAACTTTCTTTAAATTTTTGGTATTCTAAATTTGCATAATCTAAAGCGTATATGGCATTAGCGTCTTTATCTATTAGTGTAAACACCCCTGCTGTTAAAGGCGCACTGTGTTGTAATACTGTACCGCCTTTGGTTCTAACGTCTGGAATGTCTCTTAGGTTTGAACTTCCAGGAGTTGCTCCAGTAAAATTAATATTTTTTGCTTTTATATCTTTTAAATGATTTAATACTTCACCGTAGGTAAACTCAGTTTCCTGTGAATTTAATGGATTGGTTGATAAATTTTCAGGCACTTCATATAAGCCAATTCCATCAATTTTTTTTGTTTTAGAATATGTTGAAATTCTAACTAAATCTCCTATATCCAAATCTTTGGAAAATTTTACATATTTGTTTGTTGTACCGTTTGCAAGTGTATAATCTGTAGTAAGATCCTTCCTTACATTGTTTACATCAACAGAAACTTCTAAATCTGATAAACTTACAGAATTTTTGTAGCTATCAATTGCAAATAATTTTTTTTCGTCTGCGTTAACAATAATAGTTCTTATTACTCTTTGTTTGCTTTGATCTGTTCTTTCTATCCAACTACTTTTTGAATTGTGTGTTGTTAAGCTAGTAGTATAATGCACGTGGCCCGAACCATATGTTTTAGTGAAAAATTCTTCTCCACTTTTGTAAGTAAATGTTCCTGAGCTCAGATCTGAACTAAACACAATGTCACCAACATTGTTTATTGTTTTGTATTTTACTTTCATACCAAGCACTGTGTCAGTAACCGAATTATCTGATGTTTGAAATTCAAAAACTTTAGCTCCTGTAAAAGAACTATTTGGGTAAGTTGTGGTGTTGGAGAAACTTACATGATTATCATCAAACATATCAAACAATGGTGCTTGATTAACTTTTGTTTTAGTCTGTCCCACTGTCCATGTTTTAGTTGTTGAGTCATAAAAATATGTATTTCCTTGATTGTTTAAACCAAGTTCTGTAAAAACACACTCTCCATCTGTTGGCGCAGTGTCTGCTTCTTCTGTCAAAGCAATTACACTGTTGGTTCCAACAGTAACAAATTCAACTTTAAAAATTTTATTGTTGACTAGTGAATCTGTGTCAGCAGTAAACAGTACTCGCATGCCTTCCGCTAGAGCTATTCCGTCAACAATGTAACCTGTCTGATTGACGATGCTACTAAAAGCATCTGTTGTAACTGTGTCAACAAGTGCCACTGACTTTTTAGCCACAAGTCCATGATTGTATAATGCCAGTCCAGCGTCAAATTCAATGATTGGTCTTTTGGCTCTATCTTCTTCAAGAAGATTTGCAGTAAATCCATTTGCAGTGGCAGTTGCTTCCAAAACTGATTTATGGAACCATCTATTGTAACGAGACCATGCATTCTGATCTAAGGAAGATCTTTTTGCTAGGATGTAATCTTTTGTGACAGGTCTAAAAAAAGAAATTTGATAAGGTCTGTCGTCATACTGTACAGTATCATAACCTTCTGTCACCTCATCAGCATATGTTTCTGGAGTTATCAGATCTCTAGTATCTGTAAGAGTAATTGACTCTCCTACTCCCTCAATGTAAAATTCTCTTCCTGAATAATTTGCAAGGTCTGTAACATTTGAACCAAATTTAATTTTCATACCATTAGAAAATACAACACCTGTAGAAGTTGTGTAATTTTTTGCACCAATAATATCTTGCTCAACATTAATAGTTGTTGCAGATGTTATAGTGTTAACATTTATTACACCGTGCATTGCAGTATGATTACCGCATTGATAATATAAAACGTTAGGCGCATCTGTTGGCACAATAAATTCAACTGTTCCACTGTCGGTGCCTGCATTAGTAACTCCGGATGTGTATAATACAGATGTTGATCCATCAACATCTACTCCTGTTTTATATGGTTCCGTCATTATGTAGAACGGATGTCCTCCAGCGTTTACTTTAAATTTGTAGGTATTGCCTCTGTATAATTTAATAGTTGGATTGTTTACCCCAACACGTGTGCCAAAGTTGTAAGCGCCAGCCGCTAGGTTTACTACATCTATCTCAGTCACAGATCCTGTGCCTACTGAACTTACTGTTATTGGGTTTGGTCCTTCTGGTAACCAATAATATTCTCTATAGTTTATAAGTTTGTCAAAATCTATTGCAGGATTCCAAGCATAAACTTTTTCTCTGTTCAGTCTATCATGATTGTCTGTCAGTCCACCAAAAAATTTAATCTGATTTATATAGTCATCGTATGTGCCTGTAAATTTTATTCTGTCTTCTGGATTGACACTGTTTGTGTCTTGATCAGTGTATGTGACAGTAGGTTCCAGTTGATAATTTTTTCTATCTGCACTGGTTGCAGGCAAATAGTTGTCTTTATCTGTGTTTCTTGTGTAAGCATACTCGCGACCAACAAAGCCGTCAAGTCTTTCCAAGTTGCCTGGTTGTATTAATTGATCTAAAGTGCTGTTTAAAAATCTTTCGTTAGCATCAGTTCTATAAAAGGCCGGTAAATGTGCAACTGTTCTTCGTACCATTGCGCCACTTTTATCTTTGTATGTAACTTCGTTAAGTTGTGAATTAATTGATTGATCTGCCATTGCTAGTATCCCGATCCGCTACTGCCTGAACTAGATGATGAACTGCCTGAGCTATATCCAGATCCAGATGTTGTAGAGGTCACCGATGATACTGCTGATGTTGATCTTGACGTTGTTGTTGTATCTGTGGTTGATGTTACGACTGAGCCGCTGGATACCAACTGGTTGGCGCCTAAGGCATCAATTATCGCTATATCATCAACGGTGGCCCCACTGATAAAAATTTCATCGTCTGCTCCACTAATTTGGAACAGTGAACCAAAACCTTGACTGCTTTGGTTTGGCACTATCACAACAGTAAGCAAGTCAGGTGCTAGTTGTTGGTGAATGTATGCCGCTAATTCTGTAAAATAAAATGTGTCACCAAAATCAAAATTTGTAAGTGCAAAAAATTCATTCATTGCTTGAATTGTTCTTGTTTTAACAATTGCATTAGTAATGTTGGTTGACGGATTTTTAACAACCTTAAATGTGGCTTGGAATGCTTCATCTGCTTTTGTACCAAAAAGTATTTTGTATTTCACAGGATGATATACAATTTGATCTGATAATCCTTTTACAGGATTTAATGAACCAGAATACGCTATTCTTAATTGGTCGGAAGTAGATGCAGTTGGTTTAACACCACCTTCTCTCAGCCAAGTTCTAAATCTTGAATCGTATGTGCTTTCTAAAAGGTAAAGATCTATAATGTTGCTTACACTAGGATCAATTCTTGTGTCTTGGCCGGCGTTGTGCCTGTATTGGAAATTTAAAGCACTTCTTCCTTTTCTTACAATGTAATCTGTAGTTGTTGTCAAAGTGATTGCTGTTGAATCATATTTTTTAATAATGTTTTCTGCATCGTCATAAAAATAGAAGAGTTGTCCGTCGGTGTACGATCCAGGCAAAGTAATGTCTGTTTCGTTTTGGCTTACAACAAAATTAGTTGATGCGTATGGTCTAAATCTTTCAATTTGATTATAGCTTAAATATTTTTCAAAGAAAACAAATTTTGTAGATACATTAGTAGTAGGTTCAACTATAATATCAAAAATATCAGGATTATCAACTACGCCATCATCGTCAGAATCAAAAAATCCAACTTGCACTTTTCTGTTGTCTTGGTATCCGTCATCTTCTTCAACAGTGTCAACAATTTGCCAATCAATCGGATAACCTATACCCAATGCTGTTGATAACACAGTGTTGTTTTTTAAAACAGTCACTTTGTCTTTTACAGACACACCTGTTGTGTAGTCATATATTTTTTCTGTTTTATCAAAGTGAAATTTGTTTTGTCCTTCAGATTCAAAATAATAAGATAGGGCTCTATAAGTTACAGTATAAGTGTTACCGTCATTAGTAAACTTAAACAACCAACTTTGATCTGAATTGGTTGAAGTAGCATTGCCTGCATTGGTCAAACTAAACACACTAGATGTACTTAGATTGGCACTTGTAATTACAACATACTCTCCTGATTCTTCATTGAATCTAAGACCAAATTCTTCATACGCATTTATTCTGTCTATCAAATCATTTTTCAAATTTGCACTAAAAGTGTTTGTGAATACTGGAAATATTGAGCTTATAACACTGTTTGCAGGAATAACATTGTTTAGAGTAACCGGACCAACTCCTGATTCTAAATTACCCTCTCCGTTGTTTGAACCATCACCTACAACAGCAGATACTTTTACCCATGCTCTGTCTTGTGCATTGTCAGTGCCTGCAGTAACAAGTTTTCCATTTAAAAATTCTCTAGTGTCTGGAGATGTTAACTTTATTAAAGCACCAACTTTTGCATATTTTAAATTTGAAGTTGCAAAATCGCCAATAGCTAATGGACCGCCTGCATTGAAATACCCAGTGTTAGTATTTGTACCGGTTGTTGTTGATACCCATGCGGCTCCTAAGGCACTTAAATCTTTAGTGCCATACTTAAAATAAAAGAAGTGTCTAGTGCTTGCTTCTTTCAGTTTATTTTCTACACTATTATTAATGGTTGATAATATTTCGTTTTGATTTGTAAAACTAAAACTAAAAGTTGGTGTTGTTTCTTCTCTGTAAAGTATACCGTCATCTGCGAAAACATTTACATTTGAATACGCTCCTGTTGGATCAATTATTTCTTTTGCTCTTGATATACCAGAGGCTGTACGGTTCACTGCTTTTACTTTTATTATTTCTTGTGATGCTGACAATGGCACAACATTGTAATCTTCTGCTGTGATCATTCTGTCTTGTGAATAATATACTTGTGGTGCTTTTTGCTTTATTGAATCGTTTGATTCTGTTCCTGCCGCATTGTAAATTGACTGCTGTAAATTTGCTGTAATTGTTAGCTGTTGTGGTGCACCATTTTTATCATTGTAATCAACTGTCCAATTTATACCCGATAAGTCTGCTGGCTGTATGGAATATTTGGCATTGTCTGACACCCTGTAATATGTTCTAAAAGTACCAGAGGGTATAGTTGAAAAATTGCCATCTCCAAATACTAAATCAACTGTATCATTGTTTTTTGTAATTACGTTGTAAACATCTCTTTCGTCTTTGGCCAAAGAATTGTAAATTGCATTGTTTCCAGATGTTGTAGGAACATCTTTCCATTGTTTTTCAATTTGGTTAAAATCATCAAGCTCGTATAACCATACGTCTGTATTGTTGATGTTGTTAGTATTAATAGTTTGTATATAATTTGTTGTAGGATTATCAACTGTAAATTCTGTATTTTGCAAGACACCCTGTTTAAAAAGTGTAAAAAATCCTGTGTTGTTAGATGTATCTCCTGCGCCGTCTGTTCTGTATATGTAACTAAAAGGACCACCCGGTGTTGGAGTTCTTTCATATATTGACTCTGAGTCTTGTATTGTAGCAGGCACTATTTCAAATGCTCTATCAATGCCACTTACAGTTTTTCTAAATCCAAACATAGGCAAGTCTGTGTTGTTAGAATTTGCAGAATAAATTTCTGTTTTAATTCCACCAATGGTATCAGCTTCTTGTGGCTTGCCAAATTTTTGTCCTGCTGAATTAGCCGCATTTAAAATATTAATAAATTGTTCTCTATAATTTGCATTGGTACCGTCATTCCATACCACTGTCACATTGGATAAGTCTGTTCCTGAAGAATCTTTTACGTTCTCAGTAGTTGTTACAGAACTAAATTTTAACAGTCCTGTTGCCGCCAAGTTTCTTTTGGCATTATAGTTGATTAATCTTGCTAATCTTAAGATTGAATTTCGTCTTTCAGCAGTTTCTAAAAAATTTTCCCTAGCATTTAAATCAACTCTGAAAGAAAGTGATTGAGAAATGTATGCAATTAAATCTAAAAGTGCAACATACTCTGAGGATTCAATGTAATCATTAAAATCGTCTGGATAATTTTCTCTAAGGTACGCTACCATTGTTCTACGAATGGTTTCAAAATCGTAAGATTTGAAATTTGCCTGTTGAAAAGAGGTGTAAATCTTACGCCAATCTTCGGCAACTAAAAGTCGGTTCTGTCTATCTGTTGTGGCCATACTGTTTGTATGAATATTTATTGATTATATAAAGTGCGTATATTAAGATAGGCGCAGAGTGCTATTTTCATCGAATGAAAAAGTCAGCTTCTCTACCACATTGTATGGTACAAATCTTATGGTTGCTTGTACTGATATCCCTTGTTCAAACTCTGAAACAATGATTTCTTCTGCTTGTAGACGTGGATCTGCATTTAAATTTGCAGTAACATCGTCTGCAATGGCTTGTTTTACACCTTCTGTTAATGGTTCAAACAAAACATCATAGATGATTGTGCCAAAATCAGGATTTTCAACTCGTTCACCTTTCCTTACGCTTAACCTGTTTATTAAATCTTGCTTGATTAAAGCAAAATCATACAGTTTGTAATTGTGTTGGTCTGCTCTTGAGCTAAACCCTTTAAAAGTTGATTGTCCAACAACGTATCTGTTATCTGCGTCTGCCATAATTAAAATCCAAAGAATTTTCCTACACTTCTAGCCACCCTTGCAATTTTTACTCCGGTACTAATTGTATTACTTACCGCTGTTGCTGTCTGCACAACAGACGTAACTTTGCCACCAACTATATTTTTATATGTTTCAGTGACTTTAGTCACATTGTTTGCTATATTGTTTATTTTTTGCAAACCAGCAACATTTGTTGCGACTGCTTGTTGTAGACCTTGGCCAGACAACAATGTGCCAACATTGTTTGCTCTAGTAATTGTTTGGTTCAGCTTGCCTGTGACTTTGTCTAAACCCGACGTCTGTATAATTTGATTTGTTCCTGATGTATAAAGTACTCCAGACTCATTTATTAAAACATTTGTGACGGCGTCTTGAATGTTGGTGCCAATATTTGACACTATGTTATTGTATGTTTCATATGCGCCTGAACTTAAAGCACTATATCCGGTTACTCCGTCAGTGAAAAAACTTGTAGACACACCATATTTGCCAGCATACCCTGCATTGAAAAGACTGGTCACACTGCTTATTGCATCTGAAGTTTTTGTTGCTAATTCTTTTTCTAAATCTGCTTGATACTGTGCCCACTTGACACTCATTAAATCTGCATTTCTATTTTGACTTTCAATCCAGCCGGCTGTGCCTATGTTGACATCTGTGCCACCTACTGAGCCAAATGTTGGTACAACATCTTGGTGTCCCCAAAAAGGTTCATGAGTAGGTATTCTCATTCCGCTCATACCTGGCAACGATCTGTCAACTTCATAAAGTTGACCTTTTGGTTTTAGTGTTACGTCCGGATAATTTGTTGATGCGGTACCTGTACCTGAAGGCTGTAAAAAATTTGTTCTAAACATAGACGGCACATAATTTCCTACTCCGGCGCTGTTAAAATGCACTTGTCCTCCTACTAAATGAACTTGACCTTTACCTTGTTGAATATTTTGCGTGCCAGCATCTGCGACTATTTTCCCAAACGCTTTTTTATAAATGTTTTGTGCTTGAAATCTCATATCAAGGGTTGATATTGCTTTGACTGTTGCACCATCAATACTTACACCGCCTAAAGGAACTTGCTTGCCATTTTTTGTCTCAAAATTCTCGTTGGCTTTAATTTTTATATTTTTGTTTGCGTACATATTAATATTGCCTTCTGCGTGGAAATTAATATCTGCGCCGGATCTTAAATTGTATCCTGTTTGAGCATACACATCAACCATACCATTGTTTGAAAATTCCATCCACACAGTGCCTTCTGAATTGGCCAGATAAACAACACCTGCACTGTCATTCATGACCAGTTGATGCCCTGAACTGGTTCTCAATCTCACTAGTTGATTGTCACCTTTGCTGTCACCGTCATCCATTACAAAAGTGTGTCCACCTTTTCTTACTGTTCTTCTACTTTGATTGCTGTCTGTAGGTCCAATGTTATCAAATTTAGTAGACCTGTTGTCTATAGGCCCTGGTGTACTAATTCCAAAGACATTACTTGGAGATTCTCTTCGAGCTGATGAACTAGTGTTTCCTCTTACATTGTCTTGACTAAGTCCTTGACCTTTTAAAACGTCTGCAAATGGGTGTATAGGTTTTTTTAATTTGTCAAAACCTGCTACTTTTATTTCATCAAAAACTCCTCTATTTGCCTCGCCAACAGGGACATATTTTTGTCCGTAATCTTGTTGTATTTGTACTGACTCACCAAGTTCGTTAGCGCCTACTCTTTCATAGACATTTTCAGAACTAGCCAATCCAGGAACCATGTTGTTGGCAAACGGTTCTTGTATGCACCCAATCCAATATCCCTGTGTGATTTTTCCTTCTGCAAATATAACCAAAACTTTGGTGTCAATGTCGGGTGGAGTCATCCACATTCCATATGCATGTTGAGAGTTGGCGAAGTTTGTAACATCTGACGGATTTACTGTACTGGCACTTTTTGCTCCATAGAATGGAGAAAGATACTCACATGATATCAATTGTTCTGTTGTCACGTTGTCTGCACCATGTATGGCAGGAATAACAACACCAATTCTGCCCATTCTGGTTGTGTCTTCGTTAACTTTTACAATTGCCACATAAGGACCCGAATCCATAGTCGTGTATGACGTGTCATTGGTTACTTTTGTTGTTGAACTATATCCTTGACTGAGTGCCATTATGCCTGCTCTCCTCCTGTGTTAATTGGTTCACCATCACCTGCCAAATTAGCATTGTTTAGGTTAGCGTTTCTCACATAACCAGGTGTGACTCTTCTTTGATTGTTGCATCTAGCCATGGTTAAATTTTGTGTAAATTGTCCGTTTTCAAATCTGTTTTCAACTCTTATTATTCTATATAATCCTGTGAACTGTGGTGTGGCTTCAGTATTGAATTTGTACAATCCTGTGTTTTCGTCAAAGTCACTGGGAAATTTGAAATTAAGTTGTACAACAACTTCGCCGTTATCAAAATTAAATGCTCCAGTTTGTGCATCAAAAATGTTTGGTCCTATTTTTGCCCTAACTGTCTCACTGCCAATTTTCATAGGTATGGCATAGTCCTGGCCTAAGAATGCTGGATCTCCCATTATTTTCATTTCAACGTTGACCATGTCTCCTTTTGGATTAACCAAATAATCATATTGCACATCTGCCACTGCTTGAATTGATCCTGTTGTTTCGTCACTTGGTTGTATGTTAGGATTTTCACTATTCAAAGTTGAAATATACTGACTCAACGGCAACAGCGGATCTGCTTCAAATGTTCCTGTACCTGATATTGAACGAACCTTCTCCGTAAAAAATCTTTTAACCTTGTTTATAAATGTTGGATCTGTTTTTCTTAAAATTGCTTGGAAATATCCTGCATTATATTCAACATTTAAATCTAAAATGTCTAAATTTTTTCCTGTATATGTGTAGTCAAACACTCTTCGTACAGCATTGGTATAATCAAAATTGAAACCGTAGCCTGCTTTAACAAAATTAAGTATGTGTATCTTAAATTCTTTGATGTGATATTTTATTGTTCTTCTGTGTGTTTTTAGAACACGATCAAATTCGGGTTCTTCTTTTACAGTGGTTATTATTTTAAACCAATCAATATATTGATCTATCTCACTTATTTTGGATCCATCACCAAACTTTTTTGCATTGTTTACTAAGATTTTTTCAATGTTATTGTATTTGCTATATTGTCTTACTAGATCCTCTAGCACTTTAACAATAGAATGATTTTTTGAATAGGTGACTTTTGAAAAACGATTGACACTAAGTCCTAAAAATCCTGTGACCGGATATTGATTGTCGCTGTCTCCGTCTATTCTGCCTATGCTTGGGTCTGCAGTAATTTCATAACTGTCAGCAAATTCACGCAAGCCTTTTTTTTGTTCGTTATCCTCAATGTCTTTGTTTAGTTGATCTGCTAATTTTTTTAAAATAGTTATTAATTTTTTTCCTTCTCCAACTACACTACTGCCTGATCTGGTATAAAGAAATGCATTGACCATGCCAAATTCTGTCCATGGATACGCTTCTACTGAATAAGTGGTGCCACCTGCACTCATACGCAGACTGGATTTACTAAGTCTTACAGGATAAACTCTTTTAGGCACTGCATCTTGTATTTCATTACCGGCTGTATCAAAGCCTTTAAATTCTATTGATATCAAAAAAGGTGCTGTTGTATGATTACGGTAACCGTTGTTAAATGCGGCCGCTTTGCACTTTTCCCAAAATGTTATTCCGTTGGGTTCTTCAAGCGACATTTCAATCTTTGTGTAGTTCATTAGTTTTCTAAATTCGTTTGGTCTCGGAAAACTGTCTATGGTAACAGAATTAAAATATATGTCTCTTGCTTGTTTTAAAATTTGTTGACTGGCTACGATTGCTTCTTCTTTTCTCTGCGGTTTAATAGTGTTGCCTAGAATATCTGCTCCACGTGTAGCTTCAACTATTCTTGTAGTAACATTGGCATCAATAATGCCTCCAGTTCTGGCAATGATGTCATGTGGTGCCCTTGTTGGAATGTTTTCTGGATCTTCCATGTCATTTCTTCCCAAAGCACTAAGAGTCAAAACATAATTGTAA
>Ga0307488_10000712_pt1 | contig 27766 bp, 32 predicted proteins | sample SB02metaG_FD_202248 | JGI IMG/M metagenome (GOLD analysis project Ga0307488, IMG submission 202248) | Sea-ice brine microbial communities from Beaufort Sea near Barrow, Alaska, United States - SB 0.2 | ecosystem: Environmental > Aquatic > Marine > Coastal | place: USA: Alaska | collected...
GAATAGGTACTAATTTATAAGCTGTATGAAGCCTCTAATACTTATTGCTGGCTAAGGCGCTGTTTTAAGGAGAAATTTTGTTCGTCTGCACGTATATTTTGTAGCTACTCAACCTCGTACTTGACAAGAAATGCTACGATTTTTTGATTACTTTTTAAGAAACTTTGTGTAAACTTCGTTATATATTAGTATATATATGTGTTAATCATAATTTTTTGCGATACATGAAAATGTCATAATTTGCCATTGTCAAGAGCATTCACAGCAATGCTTCGTCTGTCGCTGTGAATGGAAGCGTTTGTTCGCAGCAGTTGAATAGCCCCTTTAATCTAATTGTTTAAAAACTGAAATAGACAAACCTTTGTGTCGCTGCATCCAACAATGCAGCAAATTTCGTAATGTAAAGCTGGGTTTTTTTGCCGGAATATAAATCGAAAGATGAAAACTATAAAATACAGCACACCCAAAATAAATAAGAATCCTGAAGCCTTTTTTATGGCGACTACGAGTGCTTTTGCGCAAAATGGCTTCCGTAGAACAACCATGAATGACATAGCAGAAGCGACAGATATGTCCCGACCTGCTCTATATCTTACTTTTAAAAATAAGGAAGATTTGTTTAGTAGCACCATTTCATATCTAGTAACTGAAGCTGTAAAAGAATCATTAAAAACATTGTCGCAAGAAGGGTCTATAGAAAACCGCTTCCTAAACGCGATGCTTGATTTTGAACAAATCTATTGGGGGCCAATCGCTAAATCTCGATATGCTCTTGAATTAATAAATAGTGTTGATAAATTGGATAACGCTTCAGAAGCTATTAAGCTGGGAAGAGATAAACTACGAACCGCTTTCTCAAAAGCACTTCAAAAGGCTGTACGCAATGGAGAAGTAACTTTTGTTGGCTTGGGAATACAGCCTGCAGCCTTTGTAGGCACTCTTATGTCTATATTGGCGGCGAAGAAATACAGAGATACAGCGAATCCAGACTATACGGACATGCCACATCAGAAAATTAGGCGTCGGAATTCGAAGATAATAAAAATATTTTTGCAATCCATTATTGTGCGCCCTTGAAGTAGCCTGTTGAGCTTCAACTATTTTAGCCAAGTGCTGAGCGGTTTTGGTCGATGTAATATTTGCAGATATAAAAAATCCAATTGCTTGTCCAATGGAGACTGTTGATGTCGCTGTCTTAAGGCCACATCTCCTTTCAAGGTAACGCCTTGCAAAATGCCACAAGAGATAATCGGTTATAGCAATAGAAAGAAAGCACAGCTCAACAAGCTTAGGTGAGTAATCATGGACCCGCAGCGATCCATTCCCTGATGAATTTTAGGCTCGGTTATCGACTGGTGCGATGTTAGATATTTTGTTTTCTAGGATTTTGCTTATTTACTGGATATATTAATAGCTCCTTAGAACTATCAAATATCTGTCCAATGCATGACAGCTATCGGAAACATAATGGCGTCTGCACTTAAAAATCCCCTGCGGTCATTTGCAAAACAAGCATACTATGTGGCGCCTTCGCGACTCAAGACTGAGAAACCTCTATCGCTATGGAGGAAGTTCAAGTCCATTTCGACGCAGTAAATGTGGACACTGTTTATATCGTTGTTATTGGTACGAGGAAGGAATGATTGTGCCGTCAGAAGCCCCTGCACCCCTTCCCCACGAAGATTTGCCAGAAAGCTGTGCCACAGAGTACAACGCATATAAAGATATTGTCGCAAGATCACCTCGAGCTGCAGCCGCATTACTGAGATTGGCAATTCAAAAACTTATGTCAGAGCTTGGGGAGAGCGGTGAGGATATAAATCATGACATCGGTTCATTGGTGGCGGAAGGATTACCAGTGGAAGTGCAACAGACTTTTAACTATTGCCGAGTAATTGGAAATAACGCTGTCAATTCAGGCGAAATCGAACTTTCAGACGATGCGGATATTGCACATAACCTATCTGAAATTATTGATTTTATCGTAGAGGGTCGTATATCAAGGCTTCAAAAAGTGAAGAATCTATATCAAGAATTACCAGCTGGCGCGTAGCGTCGATCGTGAAGAGAGATAGCAACGTCAAAAATGGCGACTCATGACGTTTAACTCAAAAGGAGAACAATTGATGGTAAATAAAAAACTAAAAGTAAGTTACCTGTCTGCAACAGCAAATGGTCAACGCAGAATAACTATCAGCGAGTTATGTTGCCCAGAGGCGGAATCGAATCGCCGACACGAGGATTTTCAGTAGATGTGTCGAGTATTAGTCTATTTAGATCAGTAAGTTAAATTCCAAGAAGACTGATCTGCTATGAAGTGCGCTATATCAACGCGTATAAGTTTTTCTATAACGAACACTTTCGTGCCAAATTTACAGAATTAATCAGCCGTAGTTGATATCCGATTCCATCGCGCTCGATTGGCCTTGAATCGATTCGGTAGCGCTAGAGCGTTCGTATTACGTGGCTTAAATAGACTTTTTTAAAAAATTCACAAGTCTCAGCGTCGGCAATGGTGCAAATTATATTATCGAAACTAAGCTGGGGATTTTCTGAATCGGTTATAACTAGATCGAACACTAAGCCCGTCTTATCCTCGGTATCTGACTCAAAAACCACAGCCAAGTTGCTCAGCCTCAACTCGTCTGAAATCGTATACGTATAAGCGCCTATGTGCGAGATTGGGTCATCGCCCGTTTCTTTCTCAAATACAAGAACTACAGCTATTCCATCAGACTCAAACATCACAAGCTCACCGCCCCACTGGAGCCTATAAATTGCTTTCAAAGAGCTTGTCGCCATCAGTGTCCTCAACCCTGTTAGTTCCTCAGACAGGTCAAGACCGGCACAGGCCTCATGTTCAATTGGCAGGCAATACTTTGTTTGAGAAACAAACCCGATCGGCGACTGAGTAAGCTCAATGCCTTCGTTAATCTCATCGCCTGTTATTGCCAGTACACTTTTTTTGCCTGCCTGGCTGCCTTCGTATTTATACCAAGTGCCAGTAGTACTGAAAGTGTAGAGTCTTGTGAGATCACCGTTTGATATATGAAGTGCATACCATCCTGGAAGCGAAGGTATTGAGTAAATCCCGTCCGAGACTTGAGCAAAAGATTTTGAGGCAATGAGCGATAAAGCGCAGAAAGCGAGAAACTTAAGCTTCATGAAGGTGATCCTGTTGGTGGTTATTTACGTATTTTTAAATATGTTATGGGTTTCCACAGCTTCGAGATCACTACAGCGGCAACAAATATAATCGGCTCTACAGTCAAACTAAATCCACAGCATTCCTCAGCATGTCCACGCTGACATCAATGCATCGCTGTACTATCGCTGTACTATAGCGAGATCCGGATGTCTCGCCAACTTTTGTATGACCCGCACTGATCCACCTTTCTCAGATAGATCAGTAATGAACTTCCTTCGTCCTGAGTGACTAGAAGCATTGATACCGACATTTGCATAACCTGCTTTAAACAGTATCTGTAGCGTCTGTGAAGAGAAGTGTCCGCCAGTGCGCTGAGAGTAGAATAATGGTGATTTGAGAGTCACACTCGTAATCGGGCTAAAGGGAAAGAAGGCTTTCTTCGTTTAACTCTAAGGCTAGGGAAGCATTTTAAAGTTGATGGTAAAACGTTAGGTAAATCCGAAAGGGCTGCGTAAGCTTCTGGTCTATAAGGAAAAGTGGCGGAGGAGGAGGGATTCGAACCCTCGGTGAGCTATTAACCCACGCTAGTTTTCAAGACTAGTGCATTCGACCACTCTGCCACCCCTCCGCGACAAGGGCAGAATCTTACACCAATCACCGCCACAGTCAATATAGAGATTAGATGAATTTGTATATTTTGCCTGTAAGCGAAATTCATTGATTTTAGGCTTTTTACAGGTATTATCTCCTCTATAGAAGATGGTGTTAAATTCATCTAAAGCATTGAAATTTAAAGAGTCAATCCCGATATAGAGTAAATAAGCAAAAAACAAACATGCTCTGAAATTTACCTATTATTTTTGCTGGAGAAACAAATGAACGAAGTTGAGTTAAATGTTGGAAGAAGTCAGGAAGCAGCCCTGTCTGTTAACAAGGTTGTTAGAAATACTTACATGTTGTTGTCGATGACTCTTTTGTTTAGCACTGTAACAGCTATAGCCTCAATGGCACTGCAACTTGGCCAAGGAGCAGGGTTCATGCTGTTGCTAGGCGGATTTGGCATGTCTTTTGTTGTCAGAGCGACTGCTAATTCAAGCAAGGGTCTAATAGCTGTCTTTGTCTTTGCTGGCTTAATGGGCGCTGCGTTGGGACCAACTATTTCAGTTTATCTTGCTGCTTACGCCAATGGCTCAGCAATAGTCGCGCAAGCCTTAGGTGGAACCGCTTTAATCTTTCTTTCCCTATCAGGCTATGCCCTCACATCGGGCAAGTCTTTTAATTTCCTAGGTGGATTCTTATTCACAGGAATGATGGTAGTGGTTGTCGCGATGCTCGCCAATCTATTTTTGCAGATTCCGGCCTTGAGTCTAGCGTTGTCAGCGGGAGTGATCTTACTTATGTCAGGTTTTATTCTTTATGACACCGGTCGAATCATTAATGGCGGTGAGCGTAACTATATAATGGCCACTGTTTCTCTGTACTTAAGCATCTTCAATATATTCGTGCATCTTTTACACTTGCTAGGGTCGCTTACTGGCAACCGTAACTAATTAAGAGATAAAGCAGTATCAATGCGCCTCAGCTTAGCTGGGGCGTTTTTGTTTAAACCGCCAGCAAATAGTACGGGGCCATCCTTAAGGTGAAATTTACAGTAGTTGTGCACTCCGCGCCTTACAGCACTCAAGCTGCTTCCAGCGCTTACAGATTCACCAAGGCCCTATTGGAGCAAGGTCACGACGTGTACCGCCTATTTTTTTTCGGCGACGGGGTTCATAACACCTCTAAGCTTACTGTAGTGGCTCAGGACGACACAAACTGGCAGCAGCAATGGAATAAGCTCATTGAACTACAAAACCTTGATTCAGTGGTCTGTGTTACGTCTGCGATAAAACGTGGAATCATAGATGAAGCAGAATCCGCTCGCCACGAACTCGGCGCGGTGAGCTTATCATCAAGTTCAGAGATATCCGGCTTAGGTCAGCTTATCGATGCAACGATTAATTCAGACCGTGTTATAAATTTTGGGTAAAGACGGTGTCAGAAATCAATTCCTCTAAAACAGTTTCAATAATATCCAGACAAGCCCCCTACGGCAGTAACCGCGCGCACCAGAGCCTGGACATTGCGCTGGCCGCTGCTGTTTTTGAGCAGACTGTAAATTATATTTTTATGGGTGATGGTGTTTATCAATTACTCGGAAATCAAAATGCCACTAGCATTCAATCCAAAACGCTAGTTAATGCACTAGAAACACTAGACCTCTACGGTATCGAGAGTATCTTTGTTGACAGTCAAAGCCTTCGTGAGAGAAACCTTACCCCTAAAGACCTGTCTCTTAAAACTAGCATCGTCAGCAGAGATGAAATTGCAATAATTGTACGAGCCTCTGATAGCGTATTTAATCTATGAGCATCCTGCATACACTAAGCAAGGCACCCTCTTTTAACTTGTTAGATACCTGCTTAAGCATTATTCAAGCGGGCGATGCTGTCCTTTTCATTGAAGACGGGGTTTACCATTGTCAGCAGTTGACAGAGCTTCTCAGAAATGCAGAAGTTAAGTTTTACTGCCTACGAGAAGATCTTATCGCTAGAGGCCTTATTGTTCGAAATCTCGACGCAATCGCAACCGTAAATACCCAAGGCTTTGTCGACCTCTGCGTTCAGCATGACGGCATTGTAAACTGGTTCTAGACTATTCAAATGAAGAACTCGATAGCTATCGGTGACGACATCATCAAATTGGACAAGGAAGGTTACTTACGTAAGCTGGAAGACTGGAGCGAGGAAGTTGCTAACCTGCTAGCCAGGCAGGAAGGAATCGACCTACAGCAGACCCATTGGGAGGTGATCCATCTACTGCGTTCTTTTTATCAGCGGCACCAGTTATCACCGGCAAACCGCGCCTTAGTCAATCTTGTTAAAAGAGAGCTTGGCCCAGAGAAAGGGAAAAGTGCCTACCTTATGGGCTTGTTTGGAGGCAGTCCAGCCAAAATTTCTAGCAAAATTGCCGGTTTACCTAAGCCAGATAACTGTCTTTGATATATGAGCTCGGTTCAGTCCCGCCATGCCAAACTGTCTCTTAATTCAACTACCCGACCAATGATAATGAGTGATGGGGATACATAATTGCCAAGGCTAGACTTTGCAACGATTGTCCCCAAGGTAGCCTTAATTGTTCGCTGATCGAACCTAGTTCCCTGTTCTACCAAGGCTATTGGCATGTCTTTAGACATACCGTGTTTGATCAACCCCTCGCATATTGTCGGCAAAGCCAAAAGCCCCATATAAAAAACCAGCGTCTCTTGTTCAGAAATCAAGTCATCCCAATTCATCTCAAGGCTGCCATTCTTTAGGTGGCCGGTTAAAAACCTAACTGACTGCGCGTAATCTCGATGGGTAAGCGGAATTCCTGCATAAGCTGCACAACCAGAGGCCGCAGTTATGCCAGGTACCACTTGAAAGGGGATGCCCTCTTTAGCAAGGCTTTCCAGCTCTTCTCCTCCGCGACCAAAAATAAAAGGGTCACCGCCTTTTAGCCGTAACACCCGCTTACCCTCTTTGGCTAACCGAACTAGCATTTGGTTAATGCCCTCCTGTTCGACGCTGTGGTCTGACCTCTGTTTGCCTACGTAAATTTTTTCCGCATCAGCACGAATTTTTTGCAGGATCTGTTTAGAGACAAGCCTGTCGTATAGCACTACATCTGCCTTGTGCATTAATCGCAGCGCTTTCAAGGTAAGTAGATCAGGGTCTCCTGGGCCGGCTCCAACTAAATAGACCTCCCCCTGCTTTGAATTGCCAACCCCCTCTTCCAGTTGGCTATCCATTTTTGCCTTAGCATTTGCTGTTTGACCACTATAAACGAGTTCGGCCACTTCACTGTCAACGACCTGCTCCCAAAACCTAAGTCGGTCGTCAAAGCTTGAAAATTTGTCCTTGACGCGCTGGCGATAGCTTTTAAATAAAGTCGCGAGTTCTCCAATATTGCCAGGAACTAAGCTTTCGTTTAGCTCTTTGAGTTTTCTAATCAGTACGGGGGAGGAGCCAGAACTTGATATTGCTATAACGATTGGTGAACGGTCCACAATCGAGGGCACAATAAATGTGCACAAAGAAGGCTGGTCCACCACATTAACAGGAATGTTGTTAAGCTTTGCGTCAACGCTTACTGCGGTGTTTACCGCTAGATCATCAGTGGCCGCGACTACTAATGTAGCATCTTCTAAACACTCGGAAGAATAAGCAGCTACCGAAACCGTGAAGCCGTTAGCGTCGCATAGTGCTCGCATTTCATCTGAAACCTGTTCAGCCTGAATATGTAAGCGAGCTCCAGCTCGGCATAACAAACTTGCTTTCCTGAAGGCTATTTCACCGCCTCCTACAATCACGCATTTCCTGTCCCTGATATTCAAGAATATGGGCAGGAGCTCCATTATTCTAGGTACTCTAACCCATTCATATAGGGTTTTAGTACCGTCGGTATTTTGATTCGGCCATCTGCTTGCTGGTAGTTTTCAAAGATTGCAACTAGGGTCCTGCCGACGGCAAGTCCGGAACCATTGACAGTGTGAACGAACTCTGTGTTTCCGGAGTCTGGATTACGCCACCGTGCTTGCATACGCCTAGCCTGGAAGTCAGTAAACACACTGCAAGAAGATATCTCGCGATAGCAGTCCTGCGAAGGCAGCCACACCTCTAAATCGTAGGTCTTCGCAGAAGCAAAACCTAAGTCGCCCCCGCACAACAAGACTTTTCGATAAGGCAGCTCTAGCTGTTGAAGAATTTTTTCCGCATGACCGGTGAGTTCTTCTAAGACATTAAAAGAGTCTGCAGGCTTAACTATCTGGACTAGTTCTACTTTCTCAAATTGATGCTGGCGAATCATACCCTTGGTATCTTTCCCATAGCTGCCAGCTTCTGATCGAAAACAAGGGGTATGGCTGGCGAACTTGATAGGTAATTCAGACTTTTCAATGATCTTATCTCTAACCAGATTTGTCACTGGCACTTCCGCTGTTGGGATAAGGTAGTATTCTTGATCCCCGTGGAGCTTAAATAAATCTTCTTCAAATTTAGGTAGCTGACCGGTGCCCTGCAAGGACTCTTTGTTCACCATATAAGGAACATTTAATTCGGTGTAGCCATGCTCACCCACATGCGTATTTAGCATGAATTGGATAAGAGCCCGATGCAATGTGGCGGTATTTCCTTTCATAACCACAAAACGAGAGCCAGTTAATTTTGCAGCATCTGCAAAATTCAGACCTTGGCTAAGCTGCTCACCAAGCTCGCCATGATCTTTAACGTCAAAGTCGAATGTATTTGGAGTGCCCCACTTCAGAATCTCTTTGTTGGCAGATTCATCCAGACCTTCCGGCACAGAGTCATCAGGTACATTAGGCACCCCCATCAAATAGTCATTAAATTGAACCTGAAGTTTGCCCAGCGCCTCTTTCTTGTTTTCCAAATCGCCCTTTATACTGTCCATCGAACTTAGAATATCGCCGATGTCTTCCCCCGCCGCTTTGGCCTTGCCTATGGCTTTGGAGCGCTGGTTTCTCTCATTCTGGAGGGTTTCTGTTGCATGCTGCAAAGCCTTCCTCTCACTATCAATTTGCGCCAGTAGAGCTGTATCTAAATCAAATTTTTTGGTTTTCAATTTTGCCGCAATCGCATCTGGCTCGTTACGAATCCACTTAGGGTCTAACATGAGAGTATCCTGATCATAGGTTCAGCTGGTTAACAGTTAAGGTGTGTAAACACTTTATATCGTCTAGAAAAATAGCCGCGCGGCATGAATGCCGACAAAGACGGCAACTAGACAAAGAATCACGCTCGCGCCAATATAAAGAAGGGCCGTATTGTAATGGCCTTGCTGAAACAACAAAAGCGCATCAAGAGAGAAAGTTGAGAACGTTGTAAATCCACCGAGAAACCCGACCATGACGATCGGGCGCCATTGCTCTTGCAATAGAACTTTTTCTGAAAAGAAAATAAAGGCAACTCCAATGAGAAAACAACCTAAGACATTAACAATAAAAATCCCTACCGGGAACTGAGAGCTATCGATACTGCTAATGCCGTAAAGGCTGGAGGCAAGCCAGTAGCGGCCCATTGCACCGAGTGCTCCGCCGATTGCTATAGATAAATAGAGGATCATTTAGGTTAGGTCTACCAACAGCTGTTACAGCTGGTTTTTTAGAGCAATATTATGTCTATTGCGAATAGTTATTTTCAATAATCTCGATGCCTGCGGGCGCATCGAAAGTGAAAACATCGTCATCAATTATGGCATTTATTGTGACACTGGCGAAATTCCAAACCGTACGCTCGCCATTTTTACTGTCCAGGATAATGGACTCTAGTTTGTGCTCAGCAAAACGAATAGCAATACTAGAATAAATGTTGTCAGACTCAAGAGGCGTTAATTTAAAGCGCCGAAACTCATTAGAACTGGCATCATCCTCCGCTATTGAATATTCCTTTTGGAGATTATCCGTGCGCCCGCTAAGAAGTTGGGCTGCTAACTCGGATTGATCTGTTTCCCAGTCCTCGACCACAACCTGCTCTAAATCAGGCTGATAGTTCCACAGCTTGATCCCATTGGTTACGATTAGCTCTGGAAAGGGTTCTATTGTTTCCCAATAAAAACCGTCTGGTTTTTTTAGCTGCATCCTAATTCGGCTTTCTTCTAGAACCCCGCCATCGGACTCTACAATAAGCTGTAAAACATCCGCCGATAAGGTCTGAATGCCCGACAATAAGTTATCTAGATCCTCTATGGCAGAACTGTAGGCTGATAACGAATACAGCGCAGATAAAACCGACAGAGCTGCAGTTGGAATAAGCTTACATCTTCGCACTGGATAACCTTTTAAATAATTTATCGGAGTTAATTGAGCGACTAATCGCGCGGAGCTGGAGGCGCTAGGACCTCACGAGACCCATTGTTGCCCATCTCTGATACTACCCCAGCCGCTTCCATCGATTCAATCATCCTCGCCGCTCGGTTATAGCCAATACGCAGCTTCCTTTGAACCGATGATATTGAGGCCTTGCGGGTTTCGGTTACAAATTGAACAGCCTCATCATAAAGAGCGTCGCTTTCCTCGTCGCCATCGCCAAATGAGCCCCCGGACCCATCAGATTCGTCAGAAACCCGAGTGATAGACTCGATATAAACAGGCGTGCCCCTTTCTTTCCAATCAGCCACTACCCTGTGCACTTCTTCATCGCTTACAAAGGCACCATGAACTCGAGTTGGGACTCCGCCACCAGGAGGAAGAAACAACATGTCACCGTGCCCAAGAAGCTGCTCGGCACCTCCTTCTCCCAATATAGTTCGTGAATCTACTTTCGATTGCACCATAAAGGAAAGGCGGGTCGGGATATTCGCTTTAATTAAACCGGTAAGAACATCCACCGAGGGTCGCTGAGTGGCAAGTATCAGGTGAATTCCGGCAGCACGGGCTTTTTGCGCGATGCGGGCTATTAGCTCTTCAACTTTCTTCCCGACCACCATCATCATGTCCGCAAGCTCGTCGACAATAACAACAATGCTTGGCAATGCTTCTAATTCTGGTGCGCTCTGGTCATCTTGCAACAGCGTTGGGTCCGCTTTCCAAATAGGGTCGATAATTGGCTGGCCTGCTTTCTTGGCATCTTCAACTTTCTTGTTAAAGCCTGCTAAATTTCTTACACCAAGAGCTGACATCAGTTTATAGCGTCGCTCCATTTCAGCCACGCACCAGCGTAATCCGTTGGCCGCATCCTTCATATCAGTTATAACCGGCGTTAAAAGGTGAGGGATACCGTCATACACTGAAAGCTCGAGCATCTTCGGGTCTATCATTATAAGGCGTACATGCTCTGGCGTTGATTTAAATAGCAGGCTCAGTATCATCGCGTTGATACCAACGGATTTACCAGAGCCGGTGGTGCCGGCTACTAGTAAGTGAGGCATCTTCCCCAAATCGACTATGACCGGCTTTCCAACAATGTCGTGACCAAGAGCCATACTTAGCGGTGATGTTGAAAGATCAAAGTCAGGTGAGCTCAATACTTGACTGAACTGTATGGTTTCCCTCTTTTCATTGGGAATTTCGATACCTATAACGGTTTTGCCTGGAATGACTTCAACAACTCGCACGGAAACGATAGCCAAAGATCTCGCCAAATCTTTAGCAAGGTTGGTTATACGACTTACCTTGACCCCTGGCGCTGGCTGAACTTCAAAGCGAGTAATCACCGGGCCGGGGTTTACCGCGGTAACTTCAATCACAATGCCAAAATCTTTTAACTTGAGCTCAAGCAGTTTGGACATGGCTTCCAATGATTCTTTTGAAAACCCAGAGTCATTGGTCTCCTGCCATGCATCCAACAAGCCTATGGCTGGCAACTCTTTCACCGAAGTCGTCGCAAACAGTGTCCCCTGTCGCTCTTTCTCTACTCGCGGACTTTTTTCTACCGCCTTGTTTGTGGAGAAGGTCTTAATCGTAGGAGGCACTCGTTTCTTTTCTTTCTCTATATGAATGTCGAGAACTTTCTTTCGAGAAGCCAAGCGCTGTTTCGCTGCAACAGCTTGTTTACGATCTTCAAGCCATTTGTCAAATTTTTCAGCAGTGCCAGACATTAGCCGTAGCGTTGCTGCACCCACCCGGTCGATGAAATCTAGCCAAGATATCGCTGCTGTAATTGTTAACCCAAACAAGAAGGTAGCGAATAGCACTAAAGTAGTTCCAAGAATAGCTAGAACCGGACGGCTGAAATCAACAACCAATGCTCCCAGCATTCCGCCGGCCATATAGGACGCATCTTCGGCAACTTCAAAGTGAAGAGTGGCTAAACCGCAGGCGGAAACAACGAGAAGAATCAAACCAAGAGACTTAAAACCAAAAAGAGCCCATGAAAATTCGGGTGATTCAGTTTTGTCTCTCAATGACTCAACTATTTTATAAGCCAGAAAGGCAGGAAATCCATACGCTAGATAGCCCATTAAGTGCAAAAGTATGTCTGCAACCATAGCGCCTGACACACCGACTGCGTTTGAGACCACGCTGCTCGACCCTGTGGTCATGAAGGCAGGATCGTTGGGCGAGTAACTCACTAAGGCAATCAAAATAAAAATAGCCACTAAAAAATAGGCGATGAGAGGCCCTTCCTTGCTTAAGCGCTGGACAACATTGTCGACTTCGGATTCCGGCTTCGGTTTTGTCATTATAGTATTTTTCAATTTATTCAATCACCTGCACTTAGTTTATACGATAGATTCTAGAAAAGTTAGAGGAAAATTTGGCACCTCATGTAACTAACCATACATTTCACTAGAAATTTATCTGTTCGTTATAATTCCATTTAGTTGTTATCGGGCGATTTCTGCTGAGTATTAAGCGCTAAAGCCAATTAGAGAAAAGAATTTTTGATATAATGTCTGCTACCTACTTTAAGCAAAAGAATTCGCCTACACATAGATGAGACTCATATCTCAATCGAATACAAATCAGGATATTTTTATGACCGACGCTCAACACCACAAACTCATCATTCTTGGTTCTGGCCCCGCAGGATACACGGCTGCGGTTTATGCTGCTCGCGCTAACCTCGACCCAGTAGTAATCACAGGAATGGTCCAAGGTGGTCAACTAACAACAACAACGGATGTAGACAACTGGCCCGGTGATGTTGAGGGACTGCAAGGTCCAGATTTAATGGAGCGCATGAAGGATCATGCTGAGAAATTTGATACTTCAATCATATTTGATCACATTAACAGCGTCGATTTAAGTAAGCAGCCTTTTACTATGGTTGGGGACAGCATTAGCTACAGTTGCGATTCGCTAATTATCGCCACCGGGGCCTCAGCTCAATATCTAGGCCTTGAATCGGAAACTGCTTTTATGGGGAAAGGCGTTAGTGCCTGTGCTACCTGCGACGGGTTTTTCTATCGCAACAAGCCTGTGGTGGTAGTCGGCGGCGGCAATACCGCTGTAGAGGAAGCTCTTTACCTTTCTAACATTTGTTCTCATGTGACCCTAGTGCATCGACGCGATAGTCTTCGAGCAGAAAAAATTCTTCAAAAGAAGCTATTCGAGAAGGTAGATGAAGGCAAGATGACGATTCTTTGGAATCACACGCTTGATGAAGTAACAGGCGATAACATGGGCGTTAGCGGCGTTAATCTAAAACACGCAACAAGCGGTGAATTAGTATCTCTAACAGTAGATGGAGTCTTCATCGCTATCGGTCATATTCCTAACTCTGATATTTTTCAAGGTCAGCTTGATATGAAAAATGGCTATGTGGTCGTCAACACCGGCCTTGGAGGCAATGCAACACAGACCAGCGTACCAGGCGTGTTTGCCGCGGGCGACATCGCGGATCAGGTCTATAGACAAGCTGTCACTAGCGCTGGATTCGGCTGTATGGCGGCTTTGGATGCGGAGAAATTTCTCGACGAGTAACCTTCTTAGCAACTTAAGCGAATTTTAATGCCTGTCATATGGTTAGAGCCAGATGTCATCGAGTTTCCCCCGGTTGAGGAGGCTCTAGACGACCCTGATGGTCTTTTAGCAGCCGGCGGCGAGCTGTCATTGCCGTGGCTTGTTCATGCATATAGGCAAGGTATTTTCCCTTGGTACGAAGCTGGGCAGCCGATACTTTGGTGGAGTCCTGATCCACGAATGGTTCTATTTCCAGAGGAATTGAGAGTGTCCCGAAGTTTAGCGAAACTTCTTCGTAAGGGGCATTTTCACGTCACCTTCGATACTAGCTTCGCAGCCGTTATTCAAGCCTGCGCGGAGTCCCGAGCTGGGGTTGCAGGCACCTGGATAACAGATGACATGAAGAATGCTTACGGCAAGCTTTTTGACGCAGGCATTGCCCACTCTGTAGAGGTTTGGGCGGACGACCAGTTAGTAGGTGGCCTTTACGGCATTGCTCAAGGCAAGGTCTTCTTTGGTGAATCTATGTTCAGCAAAACAAGCAACGCCTCTAAAGCTGGCTTTGTTTATCTTGTTAAGCAGTTAGCCATTTGGGGGTTTGAGCTTGTGGACTGCCAAGTCAGTAGTGAACATCTAGCATCTTTAGGCGCTGTTGAGATTTCACGCAAGGAATTTTGCACTTATTTAACGCGTTACATCGATGCAAATACGACTTGCCAACAGTGGCAATTCCAGTCAGATTTAATGACCTAACCCCAGCCAATCTAATCTAAGTTAATTGCATAAATGATATCCAACACGAAATCCAAGGCTCTAAATTCTGTCCGGTTATTTAGAACAGCACCCCACCCCTGCAGTTACAAATCCGACCAAATCGCCTCAACGGTATTCGTCGACCCCGACCTAATGATTGATAAAAGCATCAATAGTAAGCTCAGCGAGCTAGGTTACCGGCGGTCCGGCGCACATCTGTACCGGCCTGACTGCGAAAACTGCTCAGCGTGCCTATCCTGTCGAGTTCTTGTAGCTGAATTCATATTCAAGCGACGCCAGCGACGAGTTTGGAATGCTAACCAAGATTTAGAAGTTGTTGAGTGTTCCGATCTCACCGGTGATGAACCCTATGCGCTATATCAACGTTACATAGACCATCGTCACGATGATGGAGATATGTATCCTGCCACTCCAGAGCAATTTGAAGCTTTCATCAAACAAAAGACAGCCGATTCCCGGTTTCTGAAATTCTACCTGGATCAACAGCTCGTGGCAGTCAGTGTCACCGATGTGCTCGAACAGGGTTTATCGGCGGTTTATACTTTTTTCGATCCAGCACAAACCAAACGCTCTCTAGGGGGGTATGCAATTCTTTGGCAAATCAAGATGGCCCAAGACTTGGGGTTACCCTATCTATTTTTGGGGTACTGGATCAAAGAATGTCAAAAAATGGAATACAAAAGTAACTACCGCCCGCTTCAACTGCTAGTCGATGGACGCTGGGTTGCAGTCAATTAGATGGTTTGAGCTTTGCTTATCTTGAGAAAATCCGGCACAATGCGGCCGCAATTAAAGACCTAGAGGTTGTTCGATGCCAAAAGAAGATCAAATTGAAATGGAAGGCGAAGTTATTGATACGCTTCCTAATACTATGTTCCGCGTAAAGCTAGAAAACGGCCATGTAGTGACGGCTCATATTTCCGGAAAGATGCGAAAGAACTACATTCGAATCCTAACTGGAGATCAAGTTCGTGTAGAACTCACTCCCTATGACCTGACAAAAGGTCGGATTACGTATAGAGCTCGGTAAGTTGTGGCTGTTTTATAGAATTCAGGCGTATAAAATCCGAGCGTTAAATTTTCAGGATTATAAACTCATAGTCTATAAAACCCTGCCGCATTAAGACCTGTAAGCCACTGCGTAAAATCAGTGACTTACAGAGTTAATAGCGAACACCGTTAGCTCTTAGCGTTGCTCAGCTCGCGTTTCACTTGCTTCTTACGACCTTTAACATCCAGCTTAATGCCATCTTCATCGGCAGAAACAAATACTTCACCGCCGTTATCCGCTAGCTCCCCAAACAAAATGTCTTCTGCCAAACCTTTCTTTAATTTCTCTTGAATTAACCTAGCCATAGGGCGAGCACCCATGGATTCGCTGTAGCCATTTTCGACAAACCAATCCACGGCCAAGTCATCTAGGTGAAGCTGGACATTTTTATCATCTAATTGCACCTGAAGATTAACAATAAATTTGTCTAGTACAGTGCGGATGGTATCCGGAAGAAGATTTCCAAACTGGACTATGCTGTCTAACCTGTTCCTAAATTCCGGCGTAAATGCCTTTTTGATTATCTCCATGCCATCAGCAGAGTGATTTTGCTCGGTGAAACCAATCGAGGAACGGGACATTTCTTGAGCACCGGCATTGGTGGTCATTATCAAAACAACATTTCTGAAATCCGCTTTGCGGCCATTGTTGTCGGTAAGTGTGCCGTGATCCATTACCTGCAGCAGCAGATTAAATACATCAGGGTGAGCCTTCTCTATCTCGTCTAACAGCAAGACGCAGTGAGGGTTTTTAGTAACAGCCTCGGTCAATAAGCCACCTTGGTCAAAACCAACATAGCCTGGAGGCGCACCAATTAGCCGTGAAACCGTATGTCTTTCCATATACTCAGACATATCAAATCTAATTAGCTCAATTCCCATAATTTTGGCAAGCTGCTTACTCACTTCTGTTTTACCAACCCCAGTAGGCCCAGAAAATAGGAATGAACCTATTGGCTTCTCACCCTCATTGAGTCCTGCTCTCGATAGCTTGATTGCGGTGGACAGTGACGAAATCGCCTTGTCTTGGCCAAACACAACCATTTTAAGATTGGGCTCCAAACTCTTTAGTGATTCAACATCTGAACTCGACACATGCTTAGGAGGAATCCGAGCAATCGCAGCAACTACCTTTTCAATATCGCTCGCCTGAATCAGCTTCTTGCGCTTGCTGGCAGGTTGAAGGCGCTGGTATGCCCCTGCTTCGTCAATGACGTCAATAGCTTTATCTGGCATGAATCGGTCGTTAATGTAGCGCCCTGCCAACTCAGAGGCCGCTCGCAGCGACTTGTCGCTATAGCGAAGATCATGATGCTCTTCAAAGCGAGACTTCAGGCCCTTCAATATTTTATATGTGGTATCGACATCTGGCTCGTCTACATCAATCTTTTGAAAGCGCCGAGACAGGGCGCGGTCTTTTTCAAAAATCCCGCGGTACTCTTGATAAGTAGTTGAGCCTAGGCAGCGCAGATCCCCCGATGTGAGAACTGGCTTCAGTAAATTAGAAGCATCCATGACTCCGCCAGAAGCAGCTCCAGCGCCGATAATTGTATGAATTTCATCAATAAATAATACAGAGTTTTTAATCTTTTTTAACTCAGACAACAGTGCTTTGAAGCGCTTTTCAAAGTCACCTCTGTACTTTGTACCTGCCAATAATGCGCCTAAATCAAGGGAGTATATTACGCTGTCGGCCAAAATTTCAGGCACTTCTCCATCGACTATTTTCTTCGCTAAACCCTCTGCAACCGCGGTTTTACCCACACCGGATTCCCCCACTAGAAGCGGGTTATTCTTTCTTCTGCGAGAGAGCACTTGAATCACACGGGTGACTTCTTCTTCTCTGCCGATCAGCGGATCGATTCTGCCCTGCTGCGCCTCAACGTTTAGATTCGTCGCAAAATTTGCCAGTGGGCTGCTGTTGCCCTCTGCGCCGCCTTCTTCTTCAGTTTGCTCTGGCGAGCCTTCGTTGTCTCCGGCATGACCTGGAATCTTGGAAATGCCGTGAGTTATAAAGTTCACAACATCGATGCGAGCTATATCTTGCTGCTTCAGGAAATATACTCCCTGGCTTTCCTGCTCGCTGAAAATTGCCACTAAAACGTTAGCCCCGGTGACTTCCCGTTTGCCTGACGATTGAACATGAAAAACTGCACGCTGCAGCACTCGTTGAAAACCAAGAGTGGGCTGAGTTTCTCTGTTGCTTTCGGCTTCAGGTATCAGTGGCGTGGTTGCGTCGACAAAGTCAACCAACTCAACACGCAGACGACCAAGGTCGCAGTCACAGGCGAGCAATACACTAGATGCAACCTCATTATCTAGAAGTGCTAAGAGTAAGTGCTCTACCGTCATGAATTCATGACGCTTTTTACGCGCGCCCTTAAATGCGTAATTAAGGGTCGCCTCTAAATCTTTACTTAACATAGCCTGCCTTTTAGTTAATCAGATTAATCTGATCAAATTAATTATGTATCTACTTCGACTGAGCAGAGTAAGGGCTGCTCACATTCTTTGGCATAATCGTTAACCAGAGCCGCCTTGGTTTCAGCGACATCCTTACTAAATACCCCGCACACCCCCTTACCCTCGGTATGCACTTTGAGCATTACCTGAGTCGCCTTCTCCGCATTCATACTGAAATACGAACGTAACACATCAACGACGAAGTCCATTGGGGTGTAGTCATCATTTATTAACACCACTTTATATAACGGTGGCCGCTTTAATTTGGGTTTCTCGGTTGTTGCTGCAAAGCCAGTATTGTCGTCTTCACTCTCACCCTCACCTTCCCCGGAGCCCATTGGCCCCATTAGTAGATTCGTCACCTTTAATTCTAGTAGATGTTTTCTGTGCTTACTCATAAAAAGAACGTCTAAAAAATGAATTGGTTGTGAAATACTCACAGGATTATTTTGCGTTAGTTAGCGCCGTAATAAAAGGGTTTTGTCTTTCGCATTTTTGGCGAAAAATACCCACTGAACTCATATGTGGGGGGTAGGTCCGGTTATATCAAGGCCTTTTAGCGGCCAATTACCTTGTCTAGCAAGATAAATGGTTTGACAATATTGCCCCTTTCATGTAAAGGTTAGTTGTAAGTGAGCTTGACTCGCAGCGCTACTTTTAAATAACAACTATAAATAATAATAAGAAGTACGGAGTAAGTAATATGAATACCGGGGAAGTAAAATGGTTTAACAATGCAAAGGGCTTTGGTTTTATCCTGCCAGATGATGGAGGAGATGATCTCTTTGCTCACTACTCAGCTATCGGTATGGATGGCTATAAAACTCTCAAAGCAGGCCAGTTAGTGACTTTCGAGACCGTCGAAGGCCCAAAAGGTTTGCATGCTGCCAGCATTCTTGCCGCAGAAGGCAGTAAAGACGAAACAAGCAATAAAGCCGCCGATGCCCAAGACAGTGCCGAGCAGCAAGTTGATGCCTCTGAGCAGGAATAAATTTAGCCAACGACTAGCTGCTTGATTATTGGTAGCTCTATTGACGTTGTTATCAGCTTAAGAGTAACCCCTTTCGAACTCTTAGCCTTAAACGGCTAAACAGATTCCGACTTGAGTGCTACAGTCACTGCTGTTTAACGATTGTAGCACTCGAATTCTCTTATGCCCCTCAAAAAGCACCTCAATAAATGTCCCGCATAATACTTTTCAATAAGCCCTTTGGAGTACTGTCACAGTTTACTGGAGATCTTCCAGAGAACACTTTGGCAGAATATATTCAGCTAAAGGGTTTTTATGCCGCCGGCAGGCTCGACAAAGACTCGGAAGGCTTACTCTTATTAACCGATGACGGTAAGTTGCAGCAGCAGATAAGCAACCCTAAGTATAAAAAACCCAAGGTCTATCTTGCGCAAGTTGAAGGACTTGTAACTGACGGCGCCTTGGCCATACTTCGATCTGGAGTAAACCTTAATGATGGTAAGACCTTGCCAGCAGAAGCAAAAGTAATTGATGAGCCCAGCTTATGGGAACGGAAACCTCCTATTCGTGAGCGTCAGAACATCCCAACTAGCTGGATAGAGCTGACTATAAGAGAAGGAAAAAACCGCCAGGTAAGGCGAATGACTGCAGCAGCTGGGTTTCCTACTCTAAGATTGGTGAGAGCTAGCATAGGGGATTGGACGCTCGATAGCCTTAAACTAGGCGAATACAGGATTATAAATTTAGGCGGATAGATGGCGCCGCCATTTAACGACGTTACAGCTAATAATGCCAAATCCTAGAAAGAAGGTGACTAGCTTCCAGGGTCCCATTTTTTGATAGCCGCGGCATCACTCGCCCTACTCACTATCCATTGGGATCCGTCTTCACTATTCTGTTTTTTCCAGAACGGCGCATGGCTTTTCAAATAATCCATAATAAACATTGCCGACTCGAAAGCCGCTTCTCGATGAGCACTAGCTGTACCGACAAACACTATCTGCTCTTTAGGGCCCAGTTCGCCGACCCTGTGGATAATGCGGGTAGCTAGTAAAGGCCAGCGTTTTACAGCTTGTTTAACAATATCCTCTAAACAGCGCTCGGTCATGCCGGGGTAATGTTCCAAAAAAAGTCCGCTAACGACATCACTTGCAGACTCGGATGTATCGTATATTTCCCTAACCAAGCCGCTAAACGTAACGATCGCACCTGGATCTCCTGCTCTAACACGCAAATTTTCGTGCTCCAGACCTATATCAAAATCTTGCTCTTGAACACTTATCATCCTAACCACCTGTCATAGGCGGGAAAAACGCAACTTCATCACCATCAGATAAAGTATAACTTCTATCCACGACCGTTTGATTTACAGCGACTAAGATAGACGGGGTTGCCTCTATCATGACTGAAAATCTAGCATCAACCTGGGTCAGCGAGATAATTAAATCGGCAACATTATTGTTGTTGCCCGTCAACTCCAGCTGTTGGCCCTCTATTCCAATCTGCTCTCGTATACTGGCAAAGTAGTGAATATCTAACTTCATGATTTTTGGCTACCTTTTACGTAATGGCCGCTGCGGCCACCAAGCTTTTCCTGCAAGCAGATGGAGCCAATAACCATATCTTTGTCAACCGCCTTACACATATCGTATATGGTGAGAGCACTTACCGATACCGCAGTCAACGCCTCCATCTCAACGCCTGTTTGCCCACTAACCTTACAACGTGACCTTATGTTAATGCTGTTAGTGGTTGAATCTAAATCAAACTCTACATCTATGGACGTCAATAATAATGGGTGGCACAGAGGAATAAGCGTCGAGCAAGATTTAGCCGCCTGAATCCCAGCGATGCGAGCAACCGCCAATACATCGCCCTTCTTATGGCCACCCGCGGCGACCAATTTAAATGTTTTTTCCGCCATGGATATACTGCCAGTTGCCAGCGCTACTCGCTCGGTTATGGCCTTGCTCCCAACATCTACCATCTTGGCGTTGCCAGACTCATCTATATGACTCAATTCACTCATAATCTAGATTTACATCCTCAGCCTGGGTTTAGCAATGTTAGATTAAAGACACCTATTATGGCCGGTTATGGCCTGAATCTAAAGCAGATTAAGCTCGCGACTGTTAGTGATAAAATAGTGACTAAAACAACCTTAACAATTGATCCAACAGGGTCATAGGCGCTAGCATGAACAATTTGGGACACCTTCCTTGACTGACTACCCTCATATTACCGTCGCGACCATCATAGAACGTGACGGTAAATTCCTAATGGTAAAAGAGCGATCTGCTGGATTATTTGTTTATAACCAGCCCGCCGGACATTTAGAGCTTGGCGAAACCCTGATGCAAGCCGCTATCCGCGAAACCTTAGAGGAAACCGCCTGGAAGATTGAATTAACAGGATTCCTAGGAATTTACCATTTCACATCTCAAGCCAATGGTATTACCTACGTGAGACACTGCTTCATAGGCAACGCTCTCGAGCACCTTGTCAATTCACCCCTAGACCCCGATATTGACGAAGCCCTATGGATGGATTTAGATACTTTGCTAGAGCATAAAAACATGCTGAGAAGCCCTTTAGTGTTAGAGGCAATACAGGATTACCTAGCTAAACCACATTATCCCCTATCACTTATAAGCCCTTGTTATGAATAGTATAAAAAGCAAACCAGAATCGCATACTGGCAGCAATGTCATTGTCGGCATGTCCGGTGGAGTTGACTCTTCCGTCGCGGCCCACCTGCTTATTGAGCAAGGCTATCAGGTTTCGGGCTTGTTCATGAAGAACTGGGATGAAGACGATGGAACTGAATACTGCACTGCAAAAGAAGATCTTGCCGACGCTCAAGCGGTTTGTGACCGATTAGGCATTGAACTACATACGGCAAACTTCGCAGCTGAGTATTGGGATAATGTTTTCGAGCACTTCCTGCAGGAATACAAAGCTGGGCGCACTCCCAATCCTGACGTGCTATGCAACCGCGAAATAAAATTCAAAGCATTTCTAGAATATGCGCTGATCTTAGGCGCTGATTTTATAGCGACCGGCCACTACGTCAGAAAACAAGAAGTAGAAGGAGCCACTCAGCTTTTAAAGGGGCTTGATGACAACAAAGATCAAAGTTACTTTCTCTGCGAGGTAAATGAGAAATGCTTAGCAAAAAGCTTGTTCCCAATAGGCAGCCTTCCTAAAGTTGAAGTACGTCAAATAGCTGCCAAGCTAGAGCTGAAAACCCATGATAAAAAAGACAGCACGGGCATTTGCTTTATTGGAGAGCGTAAATTTAAAGACTTTCTTGAACAGTACCTACCTGCTCAGCCTGGCAAAATTCAAACCAGAGAAGGTGAAATCTTAGGTGAACATGCGGGGCTTATGTATTACACCTACGGTCAAAGACAGGGCCTAGGCATAGGTGGCCAGAAAAAGCACGGCGATGCGCCCTGGTATGCTGTTGATAAGAACCTCGATGATAACATTCTGATTGTTAGCCAAGGCAATGAAAGTAAAGAATTATTCTCATCAACGCTGGTAGCATCTACGCCCGCATGGGTAAATCAATTAGTTCCTGAGCTTCCGCTAAACTGTCAGGCAAAGGTCCGTTATCGCCAGGCCGATCAGCAATGTAGCGTTAAGGCACTTACCAATGGTCAAATTGAGGTTAGCTTTCGCGAGCCTCAGCGCGCAGTCACGCCAGGGCAATACATAGTTTTTTATCAACAAGATAGATGTTTAGGTGGAGCAATAATTGAACAATTCAGGACTTAGCTACTCTTCATGGGAGCGAGAAAATATCGCTTTAGCAGCTGTTGCTCAATGTGCGGCGGTGGTCGACAAACTCGCCACCAGAGGCTATGCGGATCCATATCAACTGGCAGCTAGCATTAACCCGCTACTGGTTCTCGACCCAGACTCCTTCTCTGATGTGTATCCAAATCTCATAGACCTAAGCTATGGCTTTAGGACAGCTCAGGACATCTTCAGTAATGACAGGGCCAAGACTGAATCAGCTGCGCTTCGCTATACCCTAGGGCTTTTGCATATCCGTGGCGCTCTAGAGCGGAATGGACCCATGCAAGAACGGATTCGGAACACCCTGAGCACGATTGCCCCCCTCAGCGGAGCAGAAGCGTCTCAGCTGCCTATAACAGGAGCGCTCGATCCCGCGACCGAAGCCGAAGCCGAAGCCGATAAACTCATTATAAAACAGCTGGCAGAACTCTATCAGGATACAATTAGTACGCTAAGCTACCGCATCCAAATTCAAGGAAAGTCAGAGCATCTAAAAAATCACGATGTAGCCAATTCCATTAGAGCAGTGTTGCTAAGCGGCATTCGTTCAGCTGTATTGTGGCAACAACTGGGTGGCAGACGTTGGCGGCTACTGATTTACCGGAAAAGGATTTGCGACACGGCCACTCACATTCGCAAAAAATTAATACACTCAATTTAGTCAATATATCAGAAAGATAGAGCTCTATTGGAAGAAAATAGAAAAGCTAAAATACAAGGCAAAAATCGATGGAAAACAATTCTTTAAACGCCCTAACGGCCATCTCACCCTTGGACGGAAGGTATCGGAATAAAAGTGCAAGCCTCGCGGATTATTTTAGCGAATATGCCCTGATTCGCTATCGCGTATTAGTTGAAGTGAGGTGGCTGCAGTGTTTAGCCGAAAATCCAGGTATTCCTGAACTTGCCAATTTCAACACCGAAGAAAACACGCTACTTAATGATCTTGTAGATAATTTTGATCTGGGGGATGCTGAAGCTGTAAAAACCATAGAATCCACCACCAATCATGACGTAAAAGCAGTAGAGTATTTTATTAAAGAGAAGCTCCAAGGCAATAAAAGCCTAACCAATAGACTGGAGTTCGTGCACTTCGCCTGCACGTCAGAGGATATTAATAATCTTGCCTATGCTTTAATGCTAAAAGAAGGTCGCAGCAGCATAATGATCCCGACTATGGAACAGCTAATCGACGCACTTGCCGATTTAGCTACCGAGTTTGCTGACCAACCTATGTTGTCCCGTACTCATGGACAGCCGGCATCTCCGACCACCATAGGTAAGGAAATTGCCAACGTCGTGCATAGACTAAGACGTCAACTTACTCAATTTGAGTCTACCTCTGTCCTTGGCAAAATTAACGGCGCAGTTGGCAACTACAACGCTCACCTTTCCGCCTACCCCTTCGTTGATTGGAGCGTTACAGCGCAGCAGTTCGTTGAAAGTCTTGGACTTGACTGGAATCCGTTCACCACCCAAATAGAGCCCCATGATTATATTGCAGAAACCTTTGATGCACTTTGCCGCTTCAACACAGTATTGCTGGACTTCGACAGAGACATTTGGGGATATATTTCATTGGGTTACTTTAAGCAAAGAACGGTCGCCGGCGAAGTAGGTTCATCAACAATGCCCCACAAAGTGAACCCAATTGATTTTGAGAACTCCGAAGGAAATTTAGGGCTATCCAACGCGCTGATGAACCACATGTCGGCCAAGCTGCCTATCTCGCGTTGGCAGCGAGACCTCACTGACTCCACCGTGCTGCGCAACATAGGCACAGGCTTCGCTTACGCATTGATTGCCTATCAGGCAACACTCAAGGGCGTCAGTAAGTTAGAACTGAACCGGGCTGCGGTCGACGCTGATATCGATCAATGCTGGGAAGTTTTGGCAGAACCGATTCAGACTGTTATGCGCCGATACTCGGTTCCAGAGCCTTATGAGAAGCTCAAAGCACTCACCAGAGGCAAAGGAATCACCGAAAGCGCCTTGCGGGAGTTTGTCTCAAAACTCGACATCCCAGACGATGCTAAGCGTGAGCTTCTAGCGTTAACCCCAAGAAATTACACAGGTAATGCTTCTATTCAGGCGAAAAACATTTGAGTATTCCAGAATTAAATCCCGCATTTGATGTACAGGACTTTCTTGCTAATTATTGGCAAAAAAAACCTCTGTACATTCCCCAGTTGATACCCGGCTTTAAAGATCCTATAAGTCCTGAAGAACTGGCCGGACTCGCGATGGAGGCGGATTGCGAGAGCCGTCTGCTTGAGGGAACTGAGCCTGATAAATGGGAACTAAGCCAAGGACCTTTCACTGAAAGTCGGTTTACGGAACTTCCAGATGATGGTTGGACGCTGTTAGTCCAAGCCGTTGACCAATGGAATGAGCCAGTTTTCGACCTTAAACAACTTTTTCGATTCCTTCCCCAATGGAGAATCGAGGATGTCATGGTCTCATTTGCGGCCAATGGCGCTGGAGTTGGGCCACACTTTGATTACTATGACGTCTTCCTAGTTCAAGGTAGCGGTGAAAGGAACTGGCAGATTGGGCCGAAATACTCATCAAAATCAAAGCTTAAGAATTGCTCTGGACTGTCAATTTTAGAAGAATTTGAAGCTGTCTCTGACTATACCCTACAGGCCGGCGACGCCCTTTATGTGCCTCCACAATACGCCCACTGGGGTAAGTCGCAGCAGCGCAGCCTATGTTACTCAATAGGCTGCCGCGCTCCTTCAGCGGCTGAAATTCTTGAGGGCTACAGTGATTTTATGATTGACCGCTGTGAGCCCGAGGACAGATACACCGACCCAATGGCGCAGATGCCCAAACGAAGAGGCGAGATAGACATTCATTCAGTATCAAGTAGCTTTAAAAACTTGGTCCAAAAAATTGATAATGAGGAAAATTACTACCGCTGGTTTGGTCAGTTTGCAACCCGACCAAAGATTCAAAACTCCATAAGCGGTCCTGAACAGGCCTATACCAAAACCGAGTTAGTGGCCGACCTCACCGGCAGCGCTGTCATTGCTATCAACCCCTCATCACGCTTTTCATTCTTAGAATTAAAGCCTGGGGGTAAAACACTACTTTTTGTTGACGGGGAATCTACCGATCTAGCCCCCCAGCTATCTTGGCTTGCTCATAGCCTGTGTAAGGCTCCAGAAATTTCAAAGCAGGATATGAAGAAAATAGCCCAATCTCCTGAATCGCTTAAATATATTCTGAGGTTGCTTAACCAAGGCAGCCTGATTAGTTATTAAGAATTTGACTATGACCGCCGCATCTATTGTCGACCTTCCTCACCGTAAAAACTGCTTGCCCTTGCTCGAGTTACTGTCTCGAATGCCCTTGCCAGTTATTTTAGACAGTAGCCACTTCTCCCAAGACAACGATGCCAGCAATACACTCGCCGACGAAAACAGCGGCGATCAGCGCTACACTATTGTTTGCGCCGACCCAATCGCTAGCTTGCTTATTGATCAGGCTATTTCAAAAGATAATATTTTTAGTAAAATCAGGGTCTTACAAAAAAAGTACCTGAGTATTGACGAGCCACTAAGCCCGAGCTTATTAGAGCTACCCTTTCAAGGGGGCGTGGCAGGTTTTCTAGGTTACCCAACAATATCTAAACGAACGGAGCTTGAGATATCAACTGGGTTTCTCGGGGTTTACCACTGGGCCGTTATCGTTGATCATCAGCGGGCTACGACCAAGCTAGCTTTCCACCCCAATTGTTGTGAGGCGACTCGAGAGAAGCTAGACGCTCTGTTAGCAGTCGACATAGACAAATCATTCACCGAATTTGATCAGAAGCCTATTGAGAAATTTTTCCTTAAGGGTAAGTTTGAACCTCAGACCCATTTCAAAAACTACAAGCAAGCCTTTGAAAAAATTAAGGATTACATATTAAATGGCGACTGCTATCAGGTGAATCTGACCCAGAAGTTTAAAGCCAGCTGCACCGGCAGTCCGTTCGATGCGTTTAGTAAGCTCCGGCAAGCCTGCCCCGCCCCGTTCTCAACTTTCATCCAATGGCCCGGCGGCGCACTGATCAGTATGTCGCCAGAGAGATTTATTCGGAACCAGCAAGGCCGCATGGAAACAAAGCCAATCAAAGGTACAAGGCCCAGAGGCGCGAGTGCAGATACCGATCAAAAACAAATTAATCAGTTAGTTAACAGCATCAAAGATAAGGCTGAGAACCTCATGATTGTTGACCTTCTTAGGAATGACTTCGGCCGAGTCGGCAAAACAGGTTCCATAAAAGCAACGGATTTATTCGCGCTTAAAACTTTCAGTAACGTTCACCATCTTGTCAGCACCATCACCGGGACTTTAAAAGATAATTACGATTCTATTGACATGCTAAGTGCCTGTTTCCCTGGGGGATCTATTACTGGAGCACCTAAGCTTAGAGCAATGGAAATAATCGAGGAAGTTGAGGATTCAGCCCGTGGGCCTTATTGCGGAAGCGTGTTCTATTGGGCCGCCTCTGGGGACTTCGACAGCAATATCACCATACGGACCTTGCAGTGGCAATCCGCTTCAAACAGCGCGGACGAGGTGGACACCATACAATGCTGGGCCGGCGGCGGAATTGTCGCCGACTCAGACTGCGAATCAGAATATCAGGAGTGCTTTGATAAGGTTCAACACTTGATCACCACGCTCGAGAGCCTTTAGCGATTGAAGCGCCTGCTAGTAATAACGGTGACTTCTTCAATGAGCATTTATCACCTACTCTCCTGAATAACCGGTGATTCTTACTTATGCAAAAAGTAGCTCTCACCTACACCACTACAAAAAACTACCTCCCCTAGGACTGGGTAGAGGCTAGCTAGTTGTTAAAGCATCAAGTTACGGTTGCTAGCTTGGATGAATTGCTTTTTAAGCTCCTCGTAAGCCGTCACTGCCGGATATTGAGAGAATTCACTTATGACGTTCTCCGGCGCTCTAAACAGAATGCCTGCGTCCGCCTCAGACAGCATAGTGGTATCGTTGTATGAGTCACCAGCGGCGATGACTCGGAAGTTGAGCTGATGAAAGGCTTTAACTGACTCACGCTTGGGGTCTTTCTGACGCAATTTGTAGTCAACAATCTTCCCGTTAT
>Ga0307488_10000713_pt1 | contig 27726 bp, 16 predicted proteins | sample SB02metaG_FD_202248 | JGI IMG/M metagenome (GOLD analysis project Ga0307488, IMG submission 202248) | Sea-ice brine microbial communities from Beaufort Sea near Barrow, Alaska, United States - SB 0.2 | ecosystem: Environmental > Aquatic > Marine > Coastal | place: USA: Alaska | collected...
ATACCACTAAGGTACAAGAGGAATTACATCGTACAACGCGTATTCTTGAGGCTCTTAATGGTACGTCTACTAATTTAATGATAGCCGACCCGGATCGCAATATTATCTATATTAATCGCTCTGTCGAAGCCATGCTCAGACGCAATGAAAATGAGCTGCGTAAGTCATTACCCAATTTTGTGGTGGATAAAGTTCTGGGCTCTAATATTGATATTTTCCATAAAAACCCCGCTCACCAGAAAGGTTTATTAGAGCGTCTACAAGCACCTTATGAGTCACAGATTAATGTCGGAGAATTGTATTTTCGTTTGATTGCTAGCCCAATTTTCGGTAAAGACAATGAGCGTTTGGGCACAGTTGTAGAGTGGCTTGACCGAACAGGTGAGGTGTTTGCTGAACAAGAAATATCGAAGATAGTTAAGTCTGCGTCCAGTGGTGATTTTAATGAAAAAGCCACCACAGAGGGTAAACAGGGATTTATGTTAAATGTGGCACAAGGCCTCAATAGCATGATTGAGGTGACCGATGCAGGCCTGACAGATATTGCCCGTGTACTTAATGCCTTAGCTAAAGGAGACCTAACCGAACGCATTGATAGTGAATACCAGGGCACCTATAAACAACTGGCTAACTATTGCAATAGCACTACCAGTAATTTAAGTAATATGATCGGTGAAATCCGTCAGGCTGCCGGAGTGATTAAAAGCGCCTCATCAGAAATAGCAGAGGGTAATTCTGATTTATCCAGTCGAACGGAAGAGCAGGCTTCCAGTTTGGAAGAAACCGCTTCCAGTATGGAAGAACTCACAGGGACAGTCAGATTAAATTCTGAAAATGCTAATCAAGCAAATAGCTTGGCGTCAGAAGCCTCAACAGTGGCTATAGAAGGGGGCGAAACGATTCAAAAGGTTGTCGCTACTATGGCTTCCATTAATGAATCGGCTCGAAAAATATCAGATATTATTGGCGTCATTGATGGTATTGCATTTCAAACCAATATTCTGGCGCTTAATGCTGCGGTAGAAGCAGCCAGAGCGGGTGAACAAGGGCGGGGGTTTGCAGTGGTGGCATCTGAAGTAAGAACCTTAGCGCAACGCTCAGCCAATGCGGCTAAAGATATCAAAGAGCTCATTTCTGACTCGGTCAGCAAAATAGAAAACGGTAATGTGTTGGTGAACCAATCTGGCGAAACCATGGATAAAGTGGTGACATCGATTAAACGGGTTAATGATATCATGTCAGAGATTGCAGCAGCCTCATCCGAGCAAGCAACTGGAATTGATGAAGTGGGCAAAGCCATCACCCAGATGGATGAAGTGACCCAACAAAACGCTGCGTTAGTGGAAGAAGCGGCAGCGGCGGCCGAAAGTCTGCAGTCTCAAGCAATACAACTGACCGAGCGCGTTGCATCCTTTAAAATGGATGACTCACAAGAGCATCAACAAAGCGCCGCGCCACGTAAAGCAATAAGCTCGCCACCACCCAGAGCAAGTAAACCAAAGCAAAGGGCACCTGCGACTCAGAAGAAAATAAAACCCGCCTCACCACAAGACGATGAGTGGGAAAGCTTCTAAGTAGACAGAGTTATGGGAGAACTAGAAGCAGGACGGGAATTTCTATTCAGTCGGTTGGATTTTGATAGTGTACGCAAGATATTGTACAAAAAAACAGGAATTCAACTGGCTGATAGTAAAGATTCCATGGTGTACAGCCGTCTGGCTAGGCGTCTGCGTGGCTTAAAAATTACCAGCGTGGCCGAGTATCTTAAATATCTTGAGGCTAATCGCTCAGAAGACCAAGCTTTCATCAATGCGTTAACCACAAATTTAACCTCGTTTTTTCGGGAAAAACACCATTTCCCGGCGTTACGTGATTATTTGAAAAAACACCCAGGTAAAAAACGTATTTGGTGCGCAGCCAGCAGCACCGGTGAAGAACCCTATTCTATCGCCATGACAGTAGCTGAAACCTTTGGTTGTTTCACCACGCCAGTGGAAATCATTGCATCAGATATTGATAGCGCGGTACTTGATAAAGCCAAAGCAGGTATTTATACCCAAAATAATGTTACCGACTTAAGCCAAGAACAGCTAAAAGAATTTTTTCATCGTGGGATAGGCACGAATCACGGCAAGATAAGGGTAGTACCAGAACTGCGAAACATGGTCGATTTCAGACAAAATAATCTCACCCATTCCAAATGGGATATTAAACCGCTGATTGATGTTATTTTTTGCCGTAACGTGATGATTTATTTTGATAAAGACACCCAAGTTAAAATTCTCAGCCAAATGGTTGATTTAATGCCCGCAGATGGACTGTATTTTGCTGGTCATTCTGAATCGTTCTCTAATGCGGGTCACTTAGTGGCCCCTTTAGGTAAAACCCTATACCGACCTGTAAAGGGCAAACCTTAATGGCAATGGAAAATTATGAAAATGAGCCGGGAACTTTTCCGAATCGATATTATGACAGGCACTTGGAAAGTGAAGTCGTAAAAATATTACCAGGTGAATATTACGCTACGACCGAAGATACCGTTATTGTCACTGTGCTTGGATCCTGTGTGGCAGTATGTTTACGTGACCCTCAAAAGCGTATTGGCGGCATGAACCATTTTTTGTTACCAAGCGATGGTGCTTCTAACATCTCGTCTGTTTCAGAGTCTGCCCGTTATGGCGTGTATGCGATGGAGCTTTTAATCAATCAGATGTTAAAACTTGGGGCTGATAAACGACGATTAGAGGCCAAAATATTTGGTGGGGGCAATGTTTTAAAAGGCTTCACCGGTTTTAATGTGGGTGAGCGTAATGCAGAATTTACCGTGGAGTATCTCAGTGCTGAGTATATTCCGGTATTGGCCAGTGACCTGCTAGATGTCTATCCCCGTAAAATATACTTTTCTCCCAGTTCAGGCATTGTGAATGTGAGAAAAATTAAATCTCTCCATAACAGCACTATTGTGGACAGGGAAAGCGAATATAAAATGCGCATCCGTGGCGCATCAAAAAGTGGTGAAATTGACTTGTTTGAGGATTAAGTAAATGACGATAAAAGTGTTAATTGTAGATGACTCCGCCCTTATCAGGAGTTTGCTCAGTGAAATTGTTAAGTCAGCAAAAGATATGTTTTTAGTGGGCACCGCACCCGATGCCTATGTGGCAAGAGATTTGGTGAATAAGTTTTTGCCAGATGTGATCACCTTAGATATTGAGATGCCCAAAGTAGACGGGTTAACCTTCCTTGAAAAACTAATGAAAGCGCACCCCACACCGGTATTAATGATATCAACGTTAACCGAACAGGGCGCCAATGCCACACTTCGTGCCTTAGAGCTCGGGGCCATAGATTATATCGCCAAGCCCAAGTTAGGCGTCGCTCAGGGTATAGAGGAATACAGGCAATTAATTATTGATAAAATAAGGATCGCCGCGACATCTAAGGTCAAGCCTGCAACAAAACGAAAGTCGGCCAACACCGCAACGTTAAATTATTCTGGTACCGAAAAAATAATTGCTGTTGGGGCTTCTACCGGTGGCACCGAAGCCATAAAAGAATTTTTAATAGACTTACCCTCTAACTGCCCAGGTATGGTAATTACCCAGCATATGCCCCCTGGTTTCACTACAAGTTACGCTAAACGCTTAGACACATTATGTAAAATAAACGTCATAGAGGCTAAAGGGGGAGAACGTATTCTGCCCGGCAACGCTTACCTTGCGCCAGGCAGTTACCATTTATTAATAGAACGCAGTGGTGCGGATTATCGTCTGCGACTGGCGGATACACCTTTAGTCAGTGGCCATAAACCCTCAGTAGATGTAATGTTTAATTCTTTGGCTCAATGCGCAGCCCAGAACACTGTGGCTGTGATATTAACAGGAATGGGTAAAGATGGCGCAGCCGGTATGTTTTCCTTACATCAGCAGGGCGCTTATACCTTAGCTCAGGATGAGGCTAGCTGTGTGGTGTTTGGTATGCCTAAAGAAGCTATTAATCTCGGCGGGGTGGATAAAGTTTTACCCTTAAATGCCATGGCGGGAGCCGTGATTAAACACTTACACTCAGTGAATGCAGGCTCTAGGCTATAATTTTAGAGGCTCTCACAGATTATAAAATTCATTTTTGCCTTTAACCTCAACGTCCCCTCAAATTAGGTGTTTTTACCAATACTCGGACCTAAGCATTTCAGGTCTAATTAGTATCAGTTTTTATACCTTGTCAGTTTTTAAATGACCATTTTATCAGTGATATTTCAACCGCAACTGAAGTGATCGCTTTATCCGGACGGGGTCGTCATGACCCTTGAAGTTGAATTTTTGACCGGGGTGGTTAAACCACTCATTACACAGAGTAAAAACATGACTAATGCTCAAACCACTCAGGATAATCAATCCTACACAGACGCAGACTCTCGGGAGTTTCTAAGTTTTGTTTTAGGCGAGGAACATTATGCTTTGGATATTATGTCGGTTAAAGAGATCCGCGGGTATGAGGCCGTCACCAAAGTGGCTAATGCCCCTCCATTTATAAAAGGGGTGATTAATCTGCGAGGAGACATTGTTCCGATTGTTGACTTGCGACTGAAGTTTGCAGTCGGCGAAGCGACCTACAACGCATTTACCATTGTGATCATGCTAAACGTAGCGCAGCGCATTGTGGGTATTGTGGTGGATGGTGTATCGGATGTGATCCGCTTAGCTGACGAGCAAATTCGTCCAGCACCAGAATTTGGTGTGGCTTTCGATACGCGTTATTTGCTTGGCCTAGTGCCGATTGAAGATCACATGGTTATTTTAGTCAATATAGACAGTCTTATTGCGAGTGATGAGCTCGGACTGGTAGACACACAACTTAGTCATTCGCGGGAGTAGACAATGAACAAAATCAAAACATCGTGGATTTCGAAACTGGTCAGTGGCAGACAATTGGATGCACAGGCGCAAGCGTTAGCAGCGAAGTCAGCTCAACTGGATGATCAAGCCGCTGATATGGCTGCATTACAAAATGACATGGCGAATATCAAGCAGGAGCTCACGGTCCGCACCGATATTATGAATCTAACCAGTATCGTATCCTTTGCTGACCTAAGAGGAGATATCGTTACGGTGAATGAAAAATTTATCGAAGTGTCGAAATACCCTAGAGTAGAGCTAATAGGGCAACCTCATAACACCACCCGTCATCCTGACATGCCCAAAGATACCTTTAAACAAGTCTGGTCGACTATCAAAAGCGGAGACACGTTTCGCGGTGTCATCAAAAATCGCGCCAAAGACGGAACGCCATATTACGTAGATGCCGTCATAGCACCATTCATTAATGAAAACGGTAAGCCTACAAAATACTTAGGCGTTCGCTATGACATTACCGAGCAGGAGCTTGAACGCCAAAATGCCAAAGGCATTCTGGGTGCCATTGATGGATCATATGGTTATATCGAGTTCGACTTGAGCGGCACCATTCTCAATGCGAACAAAAACTTTCTTGATCTAATGGAATACAAAATCGACGAAGTCAAGGGCAAACACCACCGAATATTCGTAGATCCAGCTCAGTCTGCTCTACCAGAGTATGCGCAATTTTGGGCCGACCTCAATGTTGGTAAAGCACAAAATGATATCTTTAAACGCATCACCAAATCCAACAAAGATGTCTGGATCCAGGCGGTTTATGCACCGGTGAAGGATGAAATGGGGCGTGTCTTCAAGATTGTAAAAATTGCCACCGACATCACGGCCACAAATATGCAAGCGGCCGATTACGAAGGCCAGATAGCAGCCATAGGAAAATCCCAAGCGGTTATCGAATTTAATATGGATGGCAGTATCATCCAAGCCAATGACAATTTTCTCAATACCATGGGATATCATGCAGACGAAGTGAAAGGCAAACACCATAGTATGTTTGCTGACAAAGAATACAAAAAAAGCCCTGAATATAGACAGTTCTGGGAGACCTTAAATCACGGTGAATACCAAGTGGCAGAATACAAACGTATTGGTAAAGGTGGCAAAATTGTTTGGATCCAAGCCTCGTATAATCCAATCATGGACTTAAATGGCAAGCCTTTTAAAGTGGTGAAATATGCCACCGATATCACAGGTCGCAAAAACGCCGTCAATGAAATCAAACGGGTATTATTATGTTTATCGGATGGCGACTTAACGGCTTCTATTAAAGACAAGTTTGAGGGAGAATTTCAAGAGTTAGGGGATGCCATCAACAGTTTTGTGAGTGAACTTCGGGATACCATCTCGCAAATCAATAGTGCCGCAAATACTATCAACGAAGCATCAACCGAAATCGCTGAGGGCAATGCGGATTTATCCAGTCGAACCGAAGAGCAGGCTTCCAGTCTGGAAGAAACTGCTTCGAGTATGGAAGAGCTCACAGGAACGGTCAGATTAAATTCAGAAAATGCTAAGCAGGCCAACACCTTGGCATCTGAGGCATCAACAGTGGCGATGGAAGGAGGTCATATTATCGCTAAGGTGATGGACACTATGTCTTCCATTAATGAATCGGCTCGAAAAATATCAGATATTATTGGTGTCATTGATGGTATTGCTTTTCAAACCAATATTCTGGCGCTTAATGCTGCGGTAGAGGCAGCCAGGGCGGGTGAACAAGGGCGGGGGTTTGCAGTGGTCGCATCTGAAGTTAGAACGTTAGCGCAACGCTCAGCCAATGCGGCTAAAGATATTAAAGGGCTAATTTCTGACTCAGTGAGTAAAGTCGAAAACGGTAATGTGTTGGTGAACCAATCTGGCGAAACCATGGATAAAGTGGTGACATCGATTAAACGGGTTAATGATATCATGTCAGAGATCGCAGCGGCCTCATCCGAGCAAGCAACTGGGATTGATGAAGTGGGCAAAGCCATCACCCAGATGGATGAAGTGACCCAACAAAACGCTGCGTTAGTGGAGCAAGCCGCAGCAGCGGCGGAAAGTTTACAGTCTCAGGCTGTGGAACTGACTGAACGTGTTGCTTCCTTTAAAATGCATGACGGCCAAGTCGCACATCAACAGAGTATTGCATCACAGAAAACAGTCAACGCGCCAGCACCTAAAACAAGAAAAACACCGCAAAATTCAACCCTGGCCCAGAAGAAAATAAAATCAGCATTACCCCAAGAAGATGAATGGGAAAGCTTTTAAATAGACGGATCTTTGCCCGAACTGAGAGCAGGACGGGAATGTGTATTTAGTCAGTCAGTGGGAGTTTGAAAATCAAATTTCGGCTTCTAATCGCTATTACGACAGACATTTCCAATGTGATGTGGATATGTTTTTAGGACCCATAAATATCTATAAACGTGTCCCTTGAGAATGACTCTGCCCAAAGTAGGCTATTTAACGTTTCATAAAAACCAGATGCAAGTTCATATTATTTGATTACCCTTCCAATAAAATCGAGGCTAACGCAGCCTAGTAGCGGTTAAATCTCTACAATCTGTGAATACGTGTTCGCCTATCTCAATCAACATTTCTCATCCTAGACTGATATTAATTATCCAATACTTCGTTCACTTTGTAGGCTAATGCTTCCATCGAAAAGGGTTTCTGTAGAAATGGAATATCATTTTTCAGCACGCATTGGGTTGAAATAATATCTGCAGAATAGCCAGACATAAATAACACTTTCATATTTGGACTCATAGTTAATAATTTAACAGCTAGGTCTTTGCCGTTCATATTTGGCATGATCACATCAGTGAGTAATAGGTCAATCTTCCCTGCATGCTGTTTGGTAAGCGTTTCGGCCATGGTCACGGTGGAAGCGGCAAATACCTTGTAACCTTTCTGCTCGAGCATAACGGTTTCTATTTCTAATAAAGCTTGTTCATCTTCAACTATTAGCACCGTTTCAGTGCCGCTATGGGATGTTTTTATGACAGCAGCTTTAGCTATTGGCACTGTTTCATGTTCCCTAGGGAAATAAATATTAACCGTTGTGCCTTGTTTGGGTTTGCTTAACACCTCAACAAATCCCTTGTTCTGCTTGATTGCCCCATATACTGTGGACAGGCCCAATCCTGTTCCCTTGCCTAATTCCTTGGTCGTATAAAAGGGTTCGAATATGTGTTCCAGCAAGGTTTTACTCATGCCGCAACCATCGTCGGCAATAGAGATTTGAACGTAATCCCCTTTAGGAAGAACAAATACTGGAAATGAATCTAGACCAATTGTAGTGTTTTCATCAACGCTGAGGTTGACGATATTAATTGTGATAGCACCAATGTCGGCAATCGCATCCCGGGAATTAACGCACAGATTGAGAATAATTTGATCGACCTGAGTCGTGTCTACTTTCACAGGCCAAATACTGGTTTCTTTCTCAAAGGAAAGATATATATTTTCACCAATAAGCCGTTTTAACATAGCCAACATTGCTATCACTGATTCATTCAGGTTTATTATCTCAGGAGCAATCGCCTGTTTACGGGCAAAGGTGAGCAGTTGCCGAATAAGCTCAGAGGAATGTGTGCAGGCTTTAATAATACTGTGCATATTCGTCACAATTGACTCTGCGCGGTCTGTCTTCAACAAGGATAATTCGGCATTACCCAGTATCACTACTAACATATTATTAATATCATGGGCAATGCCCCCAGCAAGCTGACCAACCGCTTGCATTTTTTGGCTTTGAAACAGTTGTTTTTCAAGTTTTTTGCGTTCAGAAAATATTATATTTTGTTCTGTATTATCTCTGGCCGTGCTGGTGAAAATCATGCCTGCGCCATTCTTGCCATCATGGCGGTGGGATAACCATGACATATGAAATACCTCCCCGGTCACACTGACTTGACGGTTTTCATAGGTGAATATGTTATTTTTGTCCTGTAGCCAAGAATCAAAGGTTTGTTTGGTCTTTTCTTGATCGCCAGGGTGAACGAAATCAGTGAATTTTCGACCAATACAATCCTCAGGGCATAAACCAATGATTTTGTTGGCCATATGGTTTATAAATAAAATCCGTCCATCAGCATCAACTTTGGTAATCAGGTCTAGCGAATATTCCACCAAATCCCGATACTCTTGGCGACTGTCCAATAAAGAGGCATTGGTTTGTTGGCCTTCTACAATGGCCTGTTTTAGTTGGGTTTGAGTCAGTTTGATTTCCCGAGCCATTTTATTAAAACTACTTGCAAGATGGCTAAATTCATTATTCCCTTTTATCACAAGTTTCACATCTAGGTTATTGGTAGCAAGTTGCTGAGCGCCGAATTCTAGTTCTTCAGTTGACTTAGTGATGCCCCTGGATATTTTGAAAATAACAATAAATATTACGCTCAGAAATATAATCGCTAGCCCTGATAATATAGCGAGTGAGTCATCGACAATAGTGACTAAACCGTCTTTATCAACATAACTGACAATCACCCAGTTCCAGTTAGGTTCGGTGTCAAATGCGGCGATAATAGTGTTTTTTTTGTCTGACACTGTCCTTCCATCAAATTCACCTTGCCCACTTTTATCCATGACCATAGACTGCAAGTGATTTTTACCAAGGGGTATTTTATTGGCATCCTCTGGATAAACATAAATGACATCATTAGATTGAGCATCGAAAATCGCAATGGATGTGTCTGGAGCCAGATTTTTGGGAATATCAATGAAAATACCTTTCTGAGTGGCTTCACGATAAAACACCACATCTGTCATCTTTAATGCACTGATGGTTTTATAGTCAGCCCGACTGTCAGTAATAATATTACTGACATTGTTAGTCAATATTTCATATTGCAATGCCATCAATCTGTCATGGATTATAAAATAATTTAAAGACATAGTGAGCACTACTGGCAAGACAATCGAAGGGATAATAAAAACCAGTAGTTTGTTTTTTAATTTAATGTACCGTTACTCCCACGTTTAATATATTGAGATATTCCACAAAGGTAACACCATATGAACGTTTCCAATACGTGTCTAATATCCCAGTTTCTTGGGCATATTTAAGATACTTTTCTAAAATACCTTTAAGTATCAGATTGTTTTTGTTTATGCCCCAACCCATCATTTGAATATCGCTGATTGGCCATACTATGGTCAGGTTATCAAACGTTTTTAGGGTCAAATATGCCTGATCACTATCATAAACAGCAAAGTCCACCTCACCCTCGGACACCATGTTATCCATATCATCTATGCTATCGGCATATTTGTAAATAATATGGATATTATGTCTTCTGACCAGTTGTTCAACGTTACTTTCCATTGACGTATGTTTCACCATAGCAAAATACTTGTTATCTAAATCAGATAGGGTGTTGGGTATGTTGTTCTTTCTGGAGATAATCATCTGTCGTGAGGGGATATATTTGATGATATTAAACATTTTTTCACGCCAAGGTAATGCAGTGATGGTATCAAGATAAATGTCTACATTTCCAATCAGTATGGGAAAATAAGAGTAACTTGGGTCGTTCTCCGCTTTTCTAAGGTCTTGGCCTTCTTGAAAAAAATAATGGTCCCAAGTAACAACCTCCATTTCGATATTTATTTTCGTTAGGTCAGTAAACGCCTTTAATACGTTGTAATGAAAGCCCGTTATCGAATCATCTTTATGCCGTTGATAAACGGGGGGGCTAATCCTTGTGGCTATTTTTAAACTGCCTTTTTTATGCAATGCCTCAATAAAGGTGATTTCATCGCTGGACCAGGTAGTGCCCGTTATAGAAAGCAGTGGTATGGCATTATCTTTTGCTGCACCGTCAAAAGAAAAAAATATGCCAACAAGTATGAACAGGGTTTTCATGCTTTTTTCCCAAATGGTATGAAGATGAAACTGCAATGGACTTTTACTGCTTTATAAACCCTGATGACTTGAAAACGCAGGATTGATTGTCTTGAATTAGCCGTCTGTTTCTACTCTGCACTGCATGTATGTGGCTTTGTTAAATATGGTCTCAAAGTCATTCAAGATTACTTCGCTCGTATTTACCAAAATTTCTACCTTTTCTACTGTTCATTTAACATCTTGAATTAACTATTCCCTATGACTTCATTCCTTTAATATTATCTAATATGGCTGCCAAGTGGTGTGTTAGTTTTGTGGTCAATACATGACAAAAAACAGATTCAGTTTAATGCTATGAATCACCTGATTTTTCAAATAATACCGATTATTTAAGGCTTCGACAAGTAACTTGAAACGGTTGGTATTTTATTTTACCTCCCTGTTAATCAAAGCTCATATTCAATTCAATCATGGCAAAAAAACCTAAATGCCATGGTCAGGTAATGTGTTGTTTTTGGTGCAAAATACCTAAGCCTTAAAGTCAGTCGATTAAAAAGTCAGCAAACTGTGATGTTAGTTAACAAAATACTTGCAAGCAACACCTCTATGGCTATAATGCCAGCCTCTTGGAGATTGGTTGAAGCAACCTTCAAGCATTTGCGAAGCCAGTGTGGTGGAATTGGTAGACACGCTAGATTCAAAATCTGGTTTCTTCGGGAGTGGCGGTTCGAGTCCGCCCACTGGTACCACTTTGCAGATAACAATAAACCGACTTATGTCGGTTTTTTTGTGTCTGTTGTTTGGATATATACACATCCATGATGATCGGCACCCAATCTCAGCCTCCTTGCTGAGATGGAAAACTAGGTGATGCAGTGCATCTACAGAATCTAGTTTTCCCCCTGATGAACGGCACCCAAATTCGCCGTCCTTGGCGAATTGTTAAGACGACTGGAGCAATGCTCCAGAAAGCCTCGTCTTAACCCACTGGTACCACTTTGCAGATAACAATAAACCGACTTATGTCGGTTTTTATGTGTCTAGAATTTGTATCTGTTCCTCTGTGCAGCGAATCCTCTTTGAACTCTGTGGTGCAAAAATCATTTTTTTCTAATGGTTAAAATCAACTGCAATGATGGCTGTTTTGTTAATTGTTTGGTAAGCGGTAGCGCATTTTTTTCGTCTTTTAAAAAACTAAAAGCACGCTTCGCGCCATCGTCCGTGATGGTTTTGTCTCGAATCCTTTCGAGCCAGATACTCTTTTTATAAAGTGCGTCCTGCACTTTACCTTTTAGGCCAGCTAAAGCTGTTCCTTATTTATCCCGTAAATAGGGTCAACAGCCAAAAGAAGTCACCAAGAAAAGCCGCTCGCTACCAACGATCACAAGTAAAGTTCAACGCAGAAAAGAATGGTCGTTCGATACTGCTATAGTTATTACTTGTTTGCTGGTGATAGCACAATCAAAAAATAAAAGAAAAATAAAAGGACAGGCACGATAAGTTTTTATTCTAAAATTTAACTGCTCTAATTAATTGTGGACCTGCGGGTCAGGTTCGTTACATGAGTTGGAAGTCTCAGGATGCGATGTTAAATATATTACTAGTTGGTATAGGTATATAAGAAACGTGCTCCAATCGAAGGGCAAGGCAAAAGTAGTGGTCTGCGAACCATACTCGCCTTCAAGGTTGGTCATAAAGCCTTCTTCATGTATGGCTTCGCCAAAAACGAGCTGAGTAACATCAGTCCAAAGGAATTGAAAACATTAAAAGCAATGGCTAAATAATTACTCGGTTATAACGTTATACAGCTAGAAAAAACCGTTAAAAAAGGTGGCTTAATTGAGGTGAAATGATATGCAAGAAAGTATCTTAGATGTAATGCATGAAACGGCAAAAGACTTGACTGAGGCCGGAGTAATGGACGTACAAACCATGCGAGAGTTTGACGCATTATGTTTGCCTATAGTTGAACGCTATGAGGCTGCCGATATCAAAGCAATACGTGAAAAAGCCCACGTTAGCCAAGCTGTGTTCGCCGCTTACTTAAACACTAGCCCGTCAACGGTTCGTCAGTGGGAGCAAGGTGCTAAAAACCCCCGTGGTACATCATTAAAGCTGCTTAATCTTGTTGCGAATAAAGGGCTAGAAGTACTCGCATAAAAATTAAGATGGGTCGTTGTCACATTAAGTATCAGAATTGGACGTTGTAATTTTCAATTTAATCGGTTTCAGAGGATTTGACTAATATCGAACTCAATGAGCTGCCGGCGTTGCGGTGCTTTGAAATTCGTTGATAGGCATCGGATTGCATCCATGTAAATGCATCTTCTTTGGAGGGGAATTCCATAAGCACCGAACGTGTCGCTTCCCATTCGCCAGCAAGCACAAGAGGCTCTTCATCGACACTTAAAAGTTTGCCATTAAAATTAGCAAATACTTCTTCAAATTGATTTTCATATTTGTCATATTCAGTACGGTCATGAATAGTAAGCCTTGAAAGTATGTATACAGTCATAATGTTCCAATTGATAAGGTAGTGAAACTTATGTTACTAGAAAAACACATTCATCTGTATTTGTTTGTCACAGGCATAGCTTTTGGGCTCTAAATTAAGTGGATCGTCGCTCCCAAAATAGACTGACTTTATTGGCACATCTCTGGATTCTTTTTACATAAACTGTCCATAACCTGTGCTGTTTCAAGTTCGACGTTTCGGCTAATAATCCGTTTGAAATGCTCCCGCAACCAAATTAACCCTTGGTCTCTATCTTGGCGTTTGTGCCAGATGGCTGAGACTTGTTGTGGCATTAATTCTATGGGTGGTCTGGTGGCTGCAATATCTCCATCGATTATTCGCCAACAAGGGATACAGGCTGTTATACACGTTATGCCAGTGAGTCAACCACAGACATCATGATGGGTGTTTATCTTCATCAGCATCCAAGACTTCTCTTACCTTATTTGTTAGTGCCTCCATCGAGAACGGTTTCTGCAAAAAGTGAGCGCCAGCTTCAAGGTTAGCTTGGTCGCCAATTACGTCCTGTGGATAGCCAGACATGAAAATAACTTTCAAATTAGGGCTAAGAGCTTGTAATTTAATTGCGAGTTCCATGCCATTAATCTCGGGCATAATAACATCAGTCATCAATAGATTAACCTCAGATAAGTGTTCTAGGAAGAGGCCTTCAGCAAGGTCGCCGCCTGAAGCTGCAAGCACAGTGTAGCCGCTATGTTCTAGCATGGCGGTTTCAATTTCGAGTAACATCTCCTCATCTTCAACCAGAAGTATTGTTTCTGTGCCCTGATTATATGGCGCTGCAGTGATCTTCTGTTTGATTTCCTCGGCGGCCTTCACTTTTTTAAAATAGATATGAAAAGTAGTGCCTTGTCCATGTTCACTCAAAACGCTGATAAACCCAGCATTCATCTTCACCGCGCCTAACGTAAAAGACAGCCCTAAGCCAGTACCAGTCCCTAGGGCCTTGGTCGTATAGAAGGGTTCGAAAATATGGGTTTTGGTTATGTCATTCATGCCACAACCATCGTCGCTTACAGAGAGTTTTACATACTCACCTGGTGGCATGTCGTAATCCTGATTGGCGGCAAAGTGCTCATCTAAGTGGCAGTTACTGGTACTAATCGAGATGTGTCCATTGCCAGAAATTGCATCGCGGGCATTGATACACAAATTAGCCAGAACCTGATCAATCTGGGTTGGGTCGACCTTCACTGGCCACAGGTCCTGTGCCGGATCCCAGGTCACCTGAATGCTCTCGCCAATGAGTCGTTTCAGCATATCCATCATGGCCGATACCGATTTATTTAGATTCAACACTTTGGGTTCAATCGTTTGTTTTCGGGCAAAGGTCAGTAGTTGCCGCGTGAGTTTGGCTGAATGCTCAGCGGCTTTAGTAATGGACTGTATATGTTTCATTAGAGGACTAGTGGGTTCCAGCTTGTTTGTTAGTAATTCAGCCTGCCCAAGAATGACCCCCAACATATTGTTGAAATCGTGTGAAATACCACCTGCTAGGTTGCCAATAGCCTCTGTCTTTTGAGCCTGATGCAGCTGTTCAGTCAGGCAGAGTTGTTTGGCTTGCTCGGTTTTCTGGCTGGTGATATCTTCAATTATGGATATAAAATAATCAGGGTCATGATGGATGTCTCTTACAAGATTCGTTGTTACTTTGACCCAAACGATTTCCCCCGTCCCATTGTAATAGCGTTTTTCCTTTGTGTAGGTTGTGATCTCATTGTTAACAAGCTGACAAATAGCGGCTTGCTCCATAGGTAACTCTTCTGGATGTAAGAGGTCTTGAAATCCCTTAGACAAGAGTACCTGTTGCGTATATCCAACAATAGCGCACAGTTTTTGGTTGACCTCTAACCATGCTCCATCTAGACCCATACGAGCGACTCCCATTGCCGCCTGCTCAAAAATGCTTCTAAACTTGTTATCACTTTCCTGCAACTCAACTTCTACTTGCTTATTGTGAGAAATATCCGTCACAGTTAGCCAGTATTCAGTACCCTTCATGGCCACCACGTGCAGCAACCCCCAGAAAAATTCTCCATCATCTCTGATTAAACGCATCTCGAAATGCTGTGGAATATCCATTTCAAAACATGCTTTGAGGTTTTCATAGAAAATGATCTGGTCTTCTTTTAGGAGTATTTTACTGATAGGCGCGGCGATCAACTTATCTCGACTCACACCTATCATGTTGGCGGCGAACAGGTTGCACTCTTTTATTAGTCGGTGGTCATCAAGGGTTAAATAGCCTACTGGTGCTAAATCATATAAGTCAAAGTAGCGAGCCTGCGAAGCCTCCAGTTGTTGCTGCGCGCTACGTAGTTCTTCGTTTTGCATGTCTAACTCAATCTGATGCACCAAGAGCTCGTGAAGCAGTTGCTTGGTCTCTGAAGGAGAGCTGGTTAACCCTGTTCCCTCTGGACTGGCGTCAAGTAATCGTTCGGCACGTTGCCGCAATTCCTCATCAGTTTGAGTCGATTTTATGTTCATTTTTAAGCTTCCATTCTTGATTGCTCTTATTATGTCGCTCGGTGGTCGCAATGGCATACACCTCCCCAGCCTGATTAATAAGCCCTGTGGCAGTAAGCCAAACGTTGATGACTGAACCGTCTTTAGTGAGGCGTTTGGTCTGATACGCCTCTAGGATTTCTTTTTGGCTTAACTGCTTGATCCGGCTTAATTCTATCAATTGTAAGTCTTTGGGAACCAGTTTAGCGATGTTCAGTATTAACGCTTCTGATTCAGTCCAGCCATACAATCTTTGTGCTGCCCCATTCCATGCCATAATGTTGCCATCCAAGTCCTGCAACAGGATGGCATCGTGGGCATCTCGCACCACAGTGGCTAGACGTAGCTGATCGTTGGCTTTTTTGAGTGATAACTCTGCCTGCTTATGTTCAGTGATGTTGATAAAATTGATCACTGCTCCCTCAATCCTGTTGTCAGTGGTGCGGTAGGGCAACATCCGTAACATAAAATAGTTGTGGTCCTTGGTCTGCACTTCTACCTCTCGGGGGATGAGGCTATGTAACATAGACTGAAGATCTTGCTCCAGTTGATTATAAACGCCAAAAGTGGAGGTGAAGTGCATCAAAGGGCGACCAATATCCGCATCAATCAGACTGATGATGTTGGTCAGCCCGGGCGTAAATCGCAGTATATTCAGTTTTAGATCCACAAATATTGTGGCAATACCGGTTCCAACCACCAGATTATTCATATCGTTATTAAGGTGGGCCGACTCCTGCGCTTTGCCTTGTAACTCGGCGTTGGTTGTGGCCAGTTCCTCGTTTACAGACTGTAGCTCCTCTCTAGAGGTCTCGAGCTCTTCATTGGTGGACTGCAACTCTTCGATGATTGCCTGTAGTTCATCGTTTGCTGTTTTAAGCTCTTCGTTGGCAGCTAACTGTTTCTCGCTGGCACTTTGAATAAAACTATCTTTGTTTCGTAATGCCTGTTCAAGTAACGCTATGCGGGAATCGGCTTTCATATCTTGGGTAGTGGCAGAAAATTCGGTGGGGACTCCAAGTTGACAGGATGCTTCTTCTAATACCACCATAAATAGTGAACTTGAAGCAACCCCTGTCGTGACTGGGCTAACACTTAAGTTAACGTTGCTGTAGTGACCATTGGTTTTAACGCGCACACCATAACGGCGCACGATATCATTGTCAGTTGCGGCTTTGTGTAGCGCGACTATCAACTCGGGTTGTAAGCCGTTACGGGCCATTTTCAGAATATTGTAAGCGTCAAGCCCACCTGTAACGGGCTCAATATATATCCCAGCGCGGCCATGTACATAGAGGATGTCACCATTCTGGTTAACTAAAACAGCGGCTTGCACCAGCTGTTTTAATATCGCCTTCTCAGCCAGTTCTTTTATTGGAATATTATAGGGTAATGCTTTTAGGCTGCCCTTCGGTTCTGAGGTGATGAGAGGAGAATACAACTTTGAAGACTGATGATGAGAGATATAGCTATCTATTTTACGTTGGTACAATTTTTGTTTGTTATTCAGTGTGTTGAAAGACACACTCATGTCACCAAGGGTCTCGGAGCTCCCCAAAAACAGTAAACCACTTGGATTTAATGCATAGTGAAATAGTGTAATAATTTTCGCTTTTAGGGACGGCCCCATATAGATCATCAGATTACGACAACTGATCAGGTCAAGCTTAGAAAAGGGCGGATCCCTGACAACATTTTGCTCAGAAAAAATCAACATTTTTCGAATGTTGTCATTAATACGATAAGTCTTAGTTTTAGTATTCAAACTAAAATACCGTGCTAAGCGTTGTGGTGTGACATCACTCGCAATACTTTGTGGGAACACCCCCTGACGGGCCTGCTCAACCGCTAATTTATCAATATCGCTGGCAAACACTTGTACCTTGAAGTTATTATCAGGCAATCGGTCTAGCTTTTCTTGTAGCAGAATGGCAATAGAGTAAGCTTCTTCGCCGGTACAACAGCCGCAGACCCAAATCCGGATCTCACTGTCGGCTGGTTTATTGTCAAGTAATGCTGAGGTCACCACTTTCTCAAGTGCGGCGAACGCCTCTGGATCTCGGAAAAATTTAGTCACGCCAATCAATAAGTCATGAAACAGTAAATCAATTTCTTTTGGCATCTGTTGTACATATTTCACATAGTTTTCAAGCTTGGTGATTTGGTTTACAGCCATGCGCCGTTCAATTCGTCGATCGATGGTGCTCTGTTTATACCCAGAAAAGTCATGGCCAGTTTGGACATGCATCAACACAAATATCTTTTTCAAAAGGTTATCTTTTTGCGACTTAGGGGCAGTAGTTGGTATCCGTGGTTTGCCATAGGCATACTTAGAGTAGGTTAGGAGTTGCGTTGGCATGTCTTCAGGCGCCAGCACATAGTCTACCAGTCCGGTATTGATCGCACAGTTGGGCATGCCATCAAACTCGCAAGATCCGATACTTTGCACCATCGCCATGCCGCCTTCCGCTTTGATCTCTCGAAGACCCAGTGTGCCATCACTGCCAGTTCCAGAAAGGATGATACAAATGGCCCGTTCATGGAGGTCCTGTGCCAAAGAGCGAAACAGAAAGTCAATGGTGAAAGGGTGACCTCTTGGTGTCAAGGGTTCCAGCAATTGTAATGTGCCATTGATAAAAGCCATGAATCGGTTGGGCGGAATGATATAAACGCAGTTTGGTTTCATCATCACACCATCCTCAACCTGAATAACTGGCATGGACGTATAACGTTGCAGCAAATCACAGAGAATGCTTTTGTGATCGGGCGAAAGATGCTGGACGACTACAAACGCCATATCCATATTTTTATCAGCAGGTATAGCACTAAAGAAGGCTTCGAGGGCAGCCAACCCCCCTGCAGAAGCACCGATACCCACAATCGGGAAATGGGCTGCTGGCGATGTTATTGCGCTACCTTTAATGTCGCTCTCAGCTTTCTCAGATGTCTGAATTTTTTCAGCTCTTTTTATAGGTGTAATGGACGGCTTATTTTTTTTGGTTACCATACTCGCTTCCTTGTGCTCCTTAAAAATACAACGTGATGATAGTCCCCTAGGCTTTGCCTGATGTAGAATATTGACATGTTGTGACGAAAACAAATCGTATTAAAGGATTTATGTCATCATTTTCTAAGACTAAGCATCGACGTTTCTAAACCCTTTATATACATTACTCTTATTGCCCCTGTAACGCAGTAGAAAGTTAATCTAGGTTGAGTGGGGGTAATTGGACTGGATGTTTGAAGGTGAATGTTACCTTGAGGTCAGCCACAGGCGCTAACCCATGTCATAAGTAAGATTAGCTGTGAACAATATTCCCTTGCAATAATCAAACAGTTTTATTAACTTCAATCACCTCATAAGCATTTAAAAAGACATTTAATGAAGCATTTACTGTTTTGTGTCATAGTCGCTGGCATTGCCATTTCTGGCTGTTCACCATCGATAGAACTTTCCGAGACAACACAACCAGTATTGGTTGATACTGATTTTCGTGCCACAGGTATCCTTGCAGGATCTTTACCTGATGTAATTGAGGCACTTAATAATCAAGAAATAAGTTCACAAACCTTGGTAAAGTTATACCTTGAGCGGATTGAAAAAATTGACAACAGTGGGCCTAGGTTGCAATCCATTTTAGTGCTCAATCCTGATGCATTGGAAAACGCAAAACAACTTGATAAAATGCGGGCCGCAGGTGAAATTCTAGGACCCTTGCACGGCGTACCTATTTTACTGAAAGACAATATCGAGACAAAAGACCCCATTGCCACTACAGCTGGCGCCCTTGCGCTGAAAGATAATATGACGGGTCGTGATAGCCCTCTGGTGGCTGGCTTACGTGCTCAGGGAGCGATAATTTTGGGTAAAACCAACCTGAGTCAATGGGCCAATTTTCGCTCAGAAGGTTCCATGAGTGGTTGGAGTGCATTGGGTGGGCAGGTCAGAAATCCGCATATGTTAGACCGTAATCCCTGTGGTTCTAGTTCAGGATCTGGTGCCGCCACAGCCGCTTCTCTTGCCGCGGCTTCAGTCGGGACTGAAACAAACGGTTCGATTATTTGTCCATCAAACGCTAACGGCATTGTAGGGTTTAAACCTACAGTGGGGCTTGTGCCCCAGCAGTATATTATTCCAATTTCTGAGTCTCAGGATACTGCGGGTCCGATGACTAAAACGGTGATGGGTGCGGCATTGATGATGAATGCCATGGCTACCACTACACCTGATATAGACTATAGCGCTGGCCTAAAAAAGGACGCTCTAAAAGGTGTAAGAGTGGGCGTATTGAATTTTGCCAAAGGAGAGTCAAAGCCAATATTGGCACACTTCAAATCCGCGTTGATTGATCTTCAGGCTGCAGGGGCCATTCTGGTTGACATTGATGCGCGCCCAGATACCCCCGATAATTTTGGCACCATGAGCTACGACATACTTAAATATGAATTTAAAGATGGGATAAATGCCTATCTGGCTTCCACGTCTCCTGAACAGGTAACCACCCGTAACTTGGAAGAGTTGATCGCTTACAATGAGGCGCACCAAGAAATTGAACTCGCCTTGTTTGACCAAAGTATTTTTGTGGCTTCACAAGCCATGGACTCTCTTGAAAGTGAGGCATATAAAACGGCGATTGAAACAGTGCAAAAATCGACTCGCCAAGATGGCATTGACACACTATTGCAAACATACAATGTGCAAGTACTGTTGGCACCTTCCGGGCCGATGGTTCCAAGAGTGGATCCTATCAATGGCGACGTTTGGCCTAATAGCTGGCCCGGGTATGGTGGTCACGCTGCACGGGCAGGGTACCCCCATGCGACAGTGCCCATGGGGGGGATCCACGGCATTTCGGTTGGTTTGTCATTTATGGGTGGTAAAGATACCGATGCCCAAGTGCTCTCCTATGCCTTTGCATACGAACAACATTCGTTGCGAAGACTAGAGCCGCAGTACCTCAAAAATGCAGAAGCCATACCTTTTATTGCAGAAGCGATGCAGGGATACAATAAAGGGGGCATGAAAAAGCACTAAGATAAAGCATTTAAAAATGCGCTCAGAAATAGCTGTTATGGGATCATAAATCGACACCATTATTAAGATCCCGCATAGCCATGTCTTTTTGAATACCACTCAATGCAGTTAACCAATACATTTGGATATTTTGCTTGATGTTGTTAACCTGAAGCATAGATGATATTCAAGGTGGTGGTCACAGTCTGAAAATACTAATTTTATTATTATTACTTCTGAGTACCTCAATCAGTGCAAAACCCAAGGTGACACTGGGCATACTGGTGTTTCCTCCCCACTCCATTTTAGATAAAGTAAGCAATGAATGTGTGGGTCGCTCCGTGACTATTACGAAAAAAATACTCGCCGAATATGCTATTAATATTGATGTTGTCTGCGCCCCTCCCATTCGGATATACCGACTCATAGAAAATGCCAAAGTTGACTTAACAATCAACATTAAAAGCACCAAAGCGTTGCCAAAGAACATTGTTTTTGTGGATACCCCTTTTAGCATTTTGAGCCTTGATTTGTACGCTCACAAAAACGCCAAATCGAGGAGAAGTGTGGCGGCTATCCGTGGTTTTGGTTATCACGGTTTTAGACAGAGATTGACAGCACAAGGATATGAATTTTTTGACTTGCCTACCAGCATATCAGCCATTCAACTGTTTCTAAAAAAACGAACCAGTCACTTAATTTCTTATCGTTCCCCCATGGACTATTATATTCACGAAAAAAAACTTAATATTAAAGATGACATATCTATTGTACCTCTTGTAGACGTATCTACATATTATGCTATTTCTGGTCAATCTCCCTATCTTGAAATACTCCAAGCTGCCTTTGATGATTATGCATCTAAGCATCAACTGACGTTTTTTGATGAGCTGAATTAACCTTTAAGGTATGAATCTGGTAACCCATTTGCATTTTATGGTCACCCCCCCCAAATACTTTTGAAGACAAAGCAAAGGAATCACGTGCTAAACCTAAGTCCGACATCGCATCACCCATAATTTGTCTTGATTTTCCAGCTTCATAACCTTCGGCATTATCAAAGAAGTTAATGCTGCCATCGTAAGCGGTCTTTAATAGCTGCTTTGCATCATTGATATCAACTTGCTTTCCAAACGTCACCCAAGAGCCCAACGACAAAGCTGACACTTTTAAGCCTGCTTTACCTAAACGACGATATCCCATTTATAATTCCTTGCGATCAAATTATTACCAAGGCAATAGTGACTTACCTTGGTTAGTTTAGGTTACCCAAAAACGTCTCGTTGTTTTCTCATTCTTGATGCCTACTGCTTATATAACATCCTAATTTATAACGTTATGGTCCTGAATCGGTGAATGTTGTACATTTGTGACTGTGACGGCAATATACTTGGGTTCGTGTCAATAGAAAAGTGTGAAAATCAATTCTGAGTTTTTTATCTCAGTGGGAATTCAGTATCTGTTAGATAATCTTTTATTTCACTCTAGGTGCCTAAAGCCCTTATAACGAAGATAGACAAACATTTATCCTCAATTTCTAGCATACTTGGGCATGCTGGTATTAGTAAGCGCTTCAAAAATTGGCCTTTTTTAAATAATAGGGATCATCTATAAACAATTTATTTTCAGTTGCTGGAAAAGTCGCAGTGGTGACCGGTGGGTCAAGCGGAATAGGCGAACTTGCCGATATTGGTGGCACCGTTATTTATTTTTGCCCACCCTTTTTAGTCGTCCCAGCATAAAAAAAACACGGGTTAATCTAGACTGACTGCACTGGGTAAAAACCGCTGTATCTGCCCTCATTAATTCACTAAATTTTGTGCCACTTATCATTTGATGCCACTTTATTAAGCTTTCCAGATAGGATTAGCGTGCCAGCTTTTCACCCATGAAGGTAAATCAGCGGGCGGCATGGGCCGGGCAATACCGTAACCTTGTCCAATCTCACAGTTCATGGATAGCAGCTTCTCGGCATGGGCTTTAGACTCTACCCCTTCAGCAATGACACTACGACCGAAAACCTCTGCCAGACTAATAATGCCTTGCACAATGGCCAAATCATCTGGGTTGGTTAACATGTATTGTACAAAACTCTGGTCAATTTTGAGCGAATCTGAAGGCAGGTTTTTAAGGTGAGACAAGGATGAAAAACCGGTGCCAAAATCGTCCAAAGAAAATTTCACTCCTAGCTTTTTACAGGCACTGATCAAAGCACTAACGTGAGACATTTTATCTAGTCCAGAGGTCTCTAGTATCTCTAACTCAAGTTGACCTGGCTGCACATTCTGATGAGCGTCGAGTGCTGTAGTTAGTTGTTTAAAGAAATGTTTGTCGTGAAGCTGGTAGGCAGCCACATTGACACTAACGGAAAAATTTAGTCCCAGTTTATTCCATTGACTGATCTGAGTCAGCACTGAATTGATTATCCATGCACCCAACTGAATGCGGATCGGATGGTTCTCAATAAAAGGCAGGAATTGACTTGGCTCTAACAGTCCATTTTCGGGGTGTCGCCAGCGTATTAGCGCTTCCAGACCCACTACTTTAAGTGTGCGCATATTAATCTTAGGTTGATAATGTAATACGAACTGGTCTTGAGCAAGGGCATGGCGTACCGCATTTAGATTTTCGTACAAAATCTTGGCTTCATTTGAAGAGTGTTCATCAAAAAAATGATAACGATTCTTGCCACTTTCCTTGGCTACGTACATTGCCTTATCAGCTTCGCGTATAAGTAAATCGGCATTACTACCATTTTTTGGGGAAATTGCGACACCCATACTTGCTGAAACATTTAACAAAATATCACCTAAAGAAATAGTTTGTGATGTGGCCTTCAGTAGCCGCTTAAGTATCGGTATACAATCGTTAGGTGTTTCTAAATCATCCAACACCGCCACAAACTCATCGCCACCGATACGTGCAAGGGTGTCGCATTCACGGAGTGCATCCTTCATGTGCTGTGATATCGATACTAATAGTTTATCTCCCATATCATGGCCATAGGTGTCATTCACTTGTTTAAAGCCGTCCAAATCTATATACACAACAGCTAACATCTTTGAGTGCCGCTGACATTGAAGAAGCGTGATAGGTAAGCGGTCCGCTAAGAGTACTCGATTAGGCAGATTGGTTAATGCATCATAATTAGCCGCGTGCTCCAGTTGCTGCTGATGTGCCTTTGATTTTGTAATATCGTTAAATAGAGACACGTAATGTTGTGTCTGACCCGTGATATCCCGAACTGCGCTGATGGCTTGCATTTCAAGATACACTTCGCCATCTTTTCTCTTGTTCCACATCTCGCCATACCAGTAGGCATTTTCAAGTAGTGTAAGCTTTCTGGCCTCATAGAATTCAGGTGACTGATTGTCAGATTTAAGCATATCTGAGTTTTTGCCGAGCACTTCTTGACGGTTGAAGCCTGTGATCTGCGAAAACGTATCGTTGACTTCAATAATAGTGCCACTTGCATCGGTGATCATGATGCCCTCATGGGAGTGTGAGAAGACACTCGCTGCGAGTTGCAGCTTAACTTCCGCTTTTTTACGCTCGGAGATATCAGTCAATACTAGGCGATATTCCAAATTATTATCGTCGAAGCTAATACCCATCTGTACGGTTTTTGCAACTATGCCTGCAAGTTCAATTTCACAGACGGGTTGAATATTTTCGGTGTGGGAGGGCGAGAGCATATTGTTGAATTTATCTAGGTCATTCTGTGCCACAAACGCCGCTAAACGTGCACCTTGTAACTTACTGCGCCCCATTCCTAACAGCTTAGCAGCAGCAAAGTTTGAGCGTGTAATATCCCCGGTAAGATTAAGGGTGACGTAGCCTACTGGCGCAAAATTATAGAGTTCTGTGAAGCTAGCTGCAGCTTGTTCAGCTGCGTGGGTTATATTAATCAGTTGCTCGTTCTGCAACTTTAATTCTATCTGATGGACTTGTAGTTCATACATAAGGCGTGAGGTGTCTGCAACTTCAGCATTGGATGATGGGTCACCGTATAGACGCGATTCTGCCTCTTTTAGCAATTTAGCATCAGTAGGTGAGCGGCGAGAGTCCTTACTCATGTTTTCAGTTCACTCTTAAAATTATTGTGTCAGACATTATTGATCTGAAATGGGCATTGAAAATAATGATGTTAATCAAAAAATTAATTAAAATGAAAAAAGAATAGTTTGTGTGGTTAAAATTTTGCCAAGCTGAATTAAATATCAACATACAATCAACTTCTTTGCATAGGCAAACATAAAATGACAAGAGGTCAAATACAGTCGGTGTAAAAAAACTTGAGTGATTGTTGGCTCTGATTGGAATTGATTTTTCAGAAAAAACGTTATTATTTCTCGCATAAGACACTTCCTTAGTAATCTTATTTATTAATAACAGTTTATGTTTAAAAAATATACAGAAAAAGTAGAAATAATCACTACTACAGACCTAGATTGAGAAAATACTGACTTTACGTTATTGGTATCTGGCTAACTTTGAAGGAATGTCTGGCAGCTGGGCAGTTCATTATGGAAATAAAATCGAGGTAAAAATACCTATTAAATTAAATATTATGAGGGATGCCAGATTTTGGCTCATTTGACACTATCGGACTCATGCAATCCATGGATAAAACACACCTTAATGATGCTCAGTTTAAAAATTTGTGCGTCGAGCATATGATAGCTAGATTAATGATTCACTGCACTGTTAGATTATAACCACTTCAATCAAGGATATAAAAATGAAAATAACCTTTATAGCAATAACACTATTATGTTTTTCTTTGGACGCAAAATCGTCTTCTGATTTTAACCAATTAGAAACCCTCTTTACTCAATGGCGAACCTTCGAAGTCGCGCCCTTACATGATCTTGCGCCTGATTATCGTCAAAAAACCTTCGAAAAACGCCATCCAAAATGGGCACAATTTAAAACACAGTTGTTAGCATTTGATAAATCACAATGGACTGTTGCACAGCAAGTGGATTGGTTTGTGATGCTGGCGGAAATAAATGGTTATCAATTTAATGAGAAGGTGTTAAAGCCTTGGCAGAGAGATCCTGCGTTTTACAAGCAGGTATGGACCTATAAAAGTGATGTGCCTGCTCACGAAGGTCCCACTCCTCATTATGTTACCGAATTATGGGGTTACTCATTCCCAATCAGCCCAAAGGAACAAACTAGGCTAACCAAGGACTTGTCTCGCATAAAACCATTTCATATCCAAGCCAAAGAGAATTTAACCGGAAATGCTAAAGAATTATGGATAGCAGGTATACGAGATATTCAGATACAGCAGCAAGATTTACTGGTTATTACGCCGCAAATTGAAACAACTGCGAATGCAGCACTAATAGCAACACACCAACAAGCAATAAAGTCTACGGGGCAATTTATTGAATGGCTGCAACAGCAAAGTGCTGCAAAAACCGGTCCTTCTGGGCTTGGAATTGAGCAGTACAGTTGGTATCAAAAACACGTACATTTGTTATCCATGACATGGGAAGATGAAGAAAGGTTACTGCGACGTGAGCTCGACAGAGCATGGTCGTCGTTAAAGTTAGAAGAACAAAGAAATATTGGATTACCACCATTAGTCTCGGTGAAAAATCCGCAAGAATATGATCAATTGGCGAAGCGTTCCGCTGAATTTTTTCTTACGTTTTTGGATGAAAAAAATATTGTCACTGTTGCTGATTATTTTAAACCTGCGCTTTACGAGAGATTGGGTAAATTCGTGCCAGAAGCCACTCGTCACTTCTTTCACATAGGTTCACACCTTGATCCCACGCCTTTATATTCGCATTTTTATCATTGGTTTGAGCTGGCTATAATGGAGAACGATCCCAATCCAAGGCCCATCAGAAAAAATGCCCTCTTGTATAATATTTTTGATAGTCGAAACGAAGGCACAGCGACGGCAGTGGAAGAAATATTTATGCACGCTGGATTATATGATCACAATCCCCGTGCTCGAGAAATTGTGTGGATTATGCTGGCTCAGAGAGCGGCCAGAGGTCTAGGCTCTTTGTATGCTCATGCTAACCAAATGACGATGCAACAAGCAGGTGAAATCCATATGAACTATACCCCTAGAGGGTGGATGAAAACAGAACCCGATTTATTGATTTTTGAGCAACATTTGTATTTACGTCAACCCGGTTACGGTACCAGTTATGTGACGGGCAAAGCATTACTCGATACCGCCATGGCGCAAAAAGCAAAACTAGATGAAGAGCAGGGTCGTGATTTTGTTTTGAAATCATTCTTTGACCAACTCAATAGTATAGGTGGTATACCTATTACTTTAGGTACCTGGGAATTGACGGGCAGTAAACCTGCTTTTCTCAATGAGGTTGAGGACGTTGCAAAAGCGCAACAGCAATAATCAGATACTCGTGCTTGATGATATGCTCGGAAACTTGACGTCCAGTTAAGCGGTTCAGACCACAGGAACAGTGTTTTATAAGCATCGCTTTAATTCACTGATAGCCTCTTCTAATGAATTCAGATTAAAAAACCGCCTTGGCGGTTTTTTTGTATTTAAACGCACTGATCCCACAATATTTTAAGAGATCAAATAATCAATTATAATTTACCTGGGTATAATGGCTTTGATTTTTTAGACGATAAGAAGATGTACTGAGTATTCAATATTTGGCAATTTATAATAAAGAGGGGGTCTCTAGAGGTGCTCTTTCAAATCTATAACCAAACAAATTTAACAAAGGAATGTGCAAACACAATGCAAACAGGCAATGAAAGTGGAGATAAGTTTTGAGTTTTTTCTTCGAAATATAGGAAAGTCGTAAACTTGTAACTCATATCACTCGCTCTAGTGGTTCTAAAAAATCCCTAAGGCTTATGTTTATGTATTCATATCTGTATGATTTACTTGATATCTATTCACATTTAAAAAGGT
>Ga0307488_10000714_pt1 | contig 27696 bp, 20 predicted proteins | sample SB02metaG_FD_202248 | JGI IMG/M metagenome (GOLD analysis project Ga0307488, IMG submission 202248) | Sea-ice brine microbial communities from Beaufort Sea near Barrow, Alaska, United States - SB 0.2 | ecosystem: Environmental > Aquatic > Marine > Coastal | place: USA: Alaska | collected...
AGCAGCGCAGGTAGGGTTAAGTCTTTTTTGAACATGTATCGTATATTTTACTATACTGGGCCATGACAGAGAGCACCTATATGTCAAATTCCTAGCGTATAGTTGTCATTCAGTAAGTTTTTTATTTAACTTATATATGGATTTAGGGTAAACACGACATGAAGCTAGGTTTTTTTGGTGCATTATTAATTAGCTTTTTAGCTCTCCCCCCAGTATTGTCAGCCCAAGATGGTTTATTGCAACCTGAAACCCAAAAATTGGTTAATTCATTAAAAGAGTCGACTGATTTATCTTCTGAACAGAAAATAAAAAAATACAAATCGCTTATTCAAAAACAAAACCCAAAGAGTAATTTAAATAATTCACAAATACTTATTTTAAAGCAAGCTCTCTTATCGGAAATGTCAAAAATAGGAACCTATGTAGAAATAACAACCTTCTTTGAATCATCCACATTTTTAAAAGGTATCGATAAAAATAACGACAATATCAATGTCTACGCTAGATTGTTGGTTACTACTGCCAATGCGTATTTAATGCTAGAAGAATATGATAATGCAAAAACTTTACTAGCCGAATTAAAGCCCTATTTATTGATATACGCTATAACGGATGCTAATAAAGGATCCATATTTATGTCCTCAGCCCAACTTAACATCAGGATGGGCCAATATAAAGAAGGAATATTTATGCTGCGGTTGGCTATGCTAGCTATTGAAAAAAGCCTTAGCTTAAGTGATTTAGACAAGCGCACTAAAATATCAAGAGCACTTATTTATTTAGGTAATGTTTATTATACCTTAGGTGATTTTAGAAATGCTATTAAGTATTATGAAAAAAGTATTAATCAACATGGTGAGTTTTCAGACCCCACTGACATTATTGTTTACAACCACAATATCGCGATATCTCATCTGTACTTAGCAGAGTGGGAACAAGCTTTGAACAAAGCAAATATCGCTTATAAGCAAGCCAAAAACATCGAAAGTGCCGTATTTATTGCATTTACTAATGAAGTTATTGCCCGTGCAAAATATGCTCTTGGGAATGGTACTGAAGCAGTTGAAATTATACATGTATCAATCGACACATATAGAAAACTTAATTATTTACAAAGGCTTATAGAAGCGCTCGGTTATGAAGCAGAATTTAACATTAGTCTAGGAAACTGGAATGAAGCAAAAGCAAATACGATAGAAGCTCATATGTTACTAAAAAATTCGAAAAACCAAGCAAAACCGTCTGTTGAATTACTTAAATCTAGTTTTCTCATTGAGGAATATAATAAGAATTTCGATAAGGCGCTGTTTTATCAAAAACAGCTAACTAAAATAAAAGATGAAGACTATGAAGTTCATAAAAAGCAGGACGTCCAGCGCTTAATGCTAAATTTTGAACTTGATTTAGCTGAAGAGAAATCACTGCGATTAGAACAGGAGAATAAGCTTAAGTCGGCAATTATAGAAAGTAATCAACGTAAGAATCAGTTTTTAATGAGCGTAATTACAGGGACTATATTGATGCTCATATTGCTTCTATATCTTTCTATACGCGAACGAAGTTTGAAATTAAAGATGAGCCAATTAGCAATGACTGACGATTTGACCGGTTGCCCTAATCGCCGAAATGCGATGTATCAAGCGAAAGTGATGCTGAGTAATCAAGTTAATAAGAAAGGCTCAATGATAATCGCTATTTTGGACGTCGATAACTTTAAAGCAATTAATGACACTTATGGGCACGATATAGGCGACAAAGCGCTCCAAAATCTAACATTGATTGTGACTGATGCACTTCGAGAAACTGATGTCATCGGTCGATATGGCGGTGAAGAGTTTATAATACTGCTTCCCAACGCAGGTGAAAAAGAAATTAGAATGATATTCTCCCGAATACAATCTGCACTAAAAAATCATATTTGTGAATATAATGGGGGAAATCTAGCCTTACCAATTACAGTTAGCATAGGCGCTACTATAGTCTCTCATGTTCCAGACGAACTTGCTGAAAAGGAGCAAAAATTATTACTGCATAACATCATTAAAAAGGCGGATAATAAAACCTATGAGGCTAAAGAAGAGGGTAAAGACCAATTAAAATTAGATACATTAACTGACTTTACTTAATCGAAGTTTGTTTAATCAGTGGTGAAATGCGCTAATGATAATTGTTATTAAACATCAGCGCATTTCCTAAATTACAAAAATAGGCAGTAGGGCGTTTAGCTTAATTCAGCTAAACAAAGTTCCTCATTAATTTGTTTGCACCACGCTTTCACGCGCTGTTCTGTAAGCTCTGGCTGACGGTCTTCGTCGATACCGAGACCGACAAAATGGTCAGCGTCAGCCATTCCTTTTGACGCTTCAAAATCATATCCTTCAGTCGACCATTGACCGACTAAAATAGCACCTTTAGGTTCTACTATGTCTCTAATCATACCCATAGCGTCTAGGAAGTATTCTGCATAGTCTTCTTGATCGCCACAACCGAATATCGCAACTAATTTATCTTCAAAATCAATCTCTTCAAGATCAGGGAAGAAGTCATCCCAATCACATTGAGCTTCACCATAATACCAAGTAGGTATACCAAAGATTAATAAATCGAATTCTGCAATATCTTCTTTGCTACTTTTAGCAATATCTTTGACATCGATTAACTGATTGCCCAATTCTTTTTGGATCATTTTACCAATGTGCTCTGTGTTACCTGTATCGCTACCAAAAAATAAACCAACGCTAGCCATTTGCTACCCTCTAAAACGTCTTATTGATTGTACTAACTTACGAAATCCCGCTAGCACCATAAATTAATTGAATAATACCTTTAGCTACAAACCCAGCTGCACCTAAACCCAATACCCCATAAGCAACGACTCTGCCTATAAGTGGGACGTCATTCTTCTTTACTACGTCGTGAATCGCTAAACCGAGCAATACAAACAAACCGAACAGACACACATTTAATACAATGGACTCAATTTGTTGATAATTTTCTGGCGTCATACACGCTCCACAAATAACATGAGTAACCTTGGCGCGGATGTTAGCACAACTATGCTAGTTTCTTGAAGCCACTTACATCATTAATAATATATCAACGTCACTTATGCTTGCCAAGTAAAATGCGGGTTAACAGCGTATTAACAAGTTGGGGCTTTTCAGCATGAAGCCAATGACCCGCATCAATAATTTTTGCTTTTGCATTTGGAAACTGAGCCATTATTGTTGCTTGATGTGCTGCCGTAATATAGTCGCTATTAGTGCCTTTGATAAACGTAATATTTCCAGAAAACAAGATCCCTTTAAACGGCCAATCACTCAACAATGCATAGTCTCTAATAATGAGGGGCAAGTTAAACCGCCATCGCCATTTTTTTGCTTCATCTTGATACAAGCTTTTAAGCAAAAACGATCGAGTTCCTGGATCTTTCACATACTCAGATAGTTGCGCCATTGCTTCTTTTCTATCGGCTATTTTATCGAGTTTGACGTTACTCAGACCAACAATAACGTTGTGATGCCTTGAATCATATGTTACTGGAGCTATATCCATTACGACGAGTTTGTCTATAAGTTCAGGTGCCAAACTCGCCGCTCTCATCGCAACTTTGCCCCCTAATGAATGAGCGATTACAAAGGCTTTATTAATATGCAGAGATTGGATCGTTTTGATAACTTGTTGTGCCCAAGTATCAAAACTAAAGTACTGACTTCGCGGTGACCTCCCATGATCAGGTAAGTCAATTGAAATAACATGATGTGTTGCTTCAAAATGGCGGCGAATAACAGACAAATTGTCACCGCTACCAAACAAACCATGAATCAGAACCACACTAGATTGATTTGGAGAGGAGACTAAGTGTTCCTCTCCAAATGTCTGACTAAAAAGTAATTCTGGCATTGAATCAACTACATGTTCGGGTAGTTTGGACCGCCAGTACCCTCAGGCACAATCCAGTTAATGTTTTGATTGGGGTCTTTAATGTCGCATGTTTTACAATGGATACAATTTTGAGCATTGATTTGCAGTTGCTTTTCACCCTTATCGCTTTCAATTATCTCGTATACACCTGCCGGACAGTAACGTTGAGCAGGTTCATCATATTTTGGTAAATTAACGGTCACGGGGATCGTTGGATCCTTTAGTATCAAGTGACAAGGTTGATCTTCTTCATGGTTTGTATTTGACAAAAATACAGATGACAACTTATCAAAACTCAACACACCATCGGGTTTTAGATAATCTATTTTTGGCATATCAGCAGCCAGCTTTAAGGTAGCATGGTCGTGAGTAGAGTCACTAATATTAAACGGAAGTTTGCCACCAAAAAAGTTTTGGTCTACCGTGTTATAAGCACCGCCAAAGAAGTTACCAAACTTATGGATCGCAGCACCAAAATTTCTAGAACGATACAATTCGTCATATAACCAGGACTCTTTGAGCGCTTCGGTATATTCAATAGGGTCTTTCACCTTTACTGATTCTACTGATAATAATTCAAATAAAGTTTCAGCGGCAATTAAGCCAGACTTCATGGCTGTATGATTACCTTTGATTTTGGCGAAATTCAGTGTACCAGCATCACACCCAACTAAGAGGCCGCCGGGGAAAGTCATTTTAGGAAGCGAGTTGAAACCACCTTTTGATATCGCTCTCGCACCATAAGTAACGCGCTTGCCGCCTTTTAGAGTATCGGCAATAACAGGATGATGTTTTAAGCGTTGAAACTCGTCAAACGGGCTCAAGTGTGGATTAGAATAATTAAGGTCTACAATCAATCCGACAAATACTTGATTGTTTTCAGCATGATATAAATAGCTTCCACCGGAAGTATCAGTCAGCGGCCAACCTGCGGTGTGCACAACTAAGCCTTCTTGATGTTGCTCAGCTGGAATATCCCAAATCTCTTTGAAGCCTAAAGCATAGTGCTGAGGAGACACATCCTTATTTAAATCGAATTGCTGCATGAGCTGTTTGCCTAAATGTCCGCGACAACCCTCAGCAAACACGGTGTACTTGGCTGTCAGTAACATACCAGGCATGTAACTGTCTTTGTGTTCACCAGCTTCACTAACGCCCATATCACCTGTGATAACACCGCCAACACTACCGTCTTCATTGTAATGCACATTAGCTGCGGTGAAGCCGGGAAAAACCTCCACACCCAATTGCTCAGCTTGTTCCGCCATCCAACGACAAAGATTTGCCATACTTGCAATATAATTGCCTGTATTGTGCATCGTTTTTGGAGCCATAAAGTTTGGTAACTTCGTTGAGCCGGTTTCGCTATTAAGCAAATAAATATGGTCTTCAGTTACTTTAGTGGTTAATGGAGCACCAAGTTCAGCCCAATTTGGAAATAATTCATCGAGAGCTCTGGTTTCAAAAACGGCACCGGAAAGAATATGCGCGCCTACTTCAGACCCTTTTTCGAGTACACAAACGTTTAATTCTTGGCCTTTTTCATTCGCTAATTGCTTGAGTTTACAAGCAGTTGATAAGCCTGAAGGGCCGGCACCAACTACGATTATATCAAACTCCATTACTTCTCTTTCCACGCGCGTCTCCTAAACAACTCATACCAGTTATAGTAAAACATTAATTAAACAAATTTTACAGCTTGTGAAAACATTGTAATATGAATTTACTAACTAATGTGATTTTTAGTGAATACAGGTTGACGTTTACGTAAAGTGTAAGTAAATTTTGCGCCAACAAGTTCGGATGTATACTATATTTACGCGAAAGTGTAACTAAAGCGAATAGTATTTATTTATCGAAAGCCCTAAATAGAGGTTATTATGAAAATTTTAGTACCGGTAAAACGGGCAGTAGACTACAACGTAAAGGTACGAGTAAAACCTGATAACTCAGGTGTTGACCTCAATAATGTCAAAATGGCAATTAATCCTTTTTGCGAAATTGCGATTGAAGAAGCAATTCGTTTGAAAGAAAAGGGTGTAGCAACGGAAGTTGTTGTGATCTCAATTGGCGACAAGACTTGCCAAGAGCAAATTCGCACCGGCCTGGCATTGGGTGCAGATCGCGGCATTCATATTGAAACGGAAGCAGGTGTGATTGTTGATTCCCTGCAAGTAGCAAAATTGTTGCAAAAAGTAGTTGAAGCCGAAAAACCAGATTTGGTTATCTTAGGTAAACAAGCAATAGATTCTGATAATAATCAAACTGGTCAAATGCTTGCCGCTCTCACTGGGATGCCGCAAGGAACATTTGCCTCTGAAGTTTTAGTGGCGGATGGTACTGTCAATGTAACTCGTGAAATTGATGGCGGTTTGCAAACAGTTAAGCTTCAGTTACCAGCGGTGGTAACCACCGATTTACGCTTGAATGAACCAAGATATGCCTCATTACCAAATATTATGAAAGCAAAGCGTAAACCAATTGACGTTAAACCCGTAGCCGATTTCGGTGTTGATATGACATCCAAAGTGACTGTCATCAAAGTCGAAGCACCAGCTCAGCGAGTTGGTGGTGTAAAGGTTGCTGACGTCGCTGAATTAGTCCATAAGTTAAAGAATGAAGCGAAGGTGATATCATGAGTGTATTAGTTTATGCGGAACACGATAACGAATCGTTAAAAACGGAAACCAACAAATTAGTGCATGCTGCACTAGGTGTTTCATCAGATATTGTTGTTTTGGTTGCGGGGTCAGGTTGCGCCGCTATTGCTGAAGCAGCAGCAAAAATATCAGGCGTATCTAAGGTACTTTTGGCTGATAATACAGTGTATGAACATCAGTTGCCTGAAAATATAGCTGAGCTAGTAGTTGAAGTTGCTGCTGACTACTCACATGTTTTCGCAGCTGCTACAACAACCGGTAAAAACTTTATGCCGCGCGTTGCCGCTCTGCTAGATGTAGCGCAAATATCTGACATCATCAAAGTGGAGTCACCAGATACGTTCGTGCGTCCTATTTATGCGGGTAATGCAATTGCAACAGTACAATCCACTGAAAGTAAAATAATAGTCACCGTTCGTGCTGCTTCTTTTGATGCTGCGGCGAATGATGGTGATGCATCGGTTGAATTATTAAATACAGTGAAAACGTCTGAGAAATCAAGCTATGTTTCTGCTGAACTTACGGTATCTGAGCGCCCAGAACTCACGGCAGCAGATGTTATTATCTCTGGTGGTCGTGGTATGCAAAACGGTGAGAATTTTGCTCTACTCAATGGTATCGCTGACAAATTGGGCGCGGCAATTGGTGCATCAAGAGCCGCTGTAGATGCTGGCTTTGTTCCTAATGATATGCAGGTTGGGCAAACAGGTAAAATCGTGGCGCCACAGCTTTATATTGCGGTTGGTATCTCGGGTGCTATACAGCATTTAGCGGGTATGAAAGACAGTAAAGTAATTGTAGCCATCAATAAGGATGAAGAGGCTCCTATCTTCTCAGTGGCTGATTATGGTTTAGTGGGTGATTTGTTTGATGTGTTACCTCAGTTGGAAGCAGCGCTTTAATTAACAATTATAAACTGCGTCTGCAGTCTTAGTTTTTAGTTTAAAAAAGCCCTTGTAAACATAACGTTACAAGGGCTTTTTGTTAATAAAGGAAAGTAAAAAAAGTCCGCTTTCTTCGTGTTATTGATTAAGACAGTGGTGGTCAAAGAGTCATTCAATCTGATGATAACCATTCAGCAGCTTTTTGTTTGTCTGTGGATTTTGATTCTACCCAAAACTCGCCTTCTACGGTCACTTCCTTTTTCCAGAATGGGGCGTTTGTTTTCAAAAAATCCATAATATATTCCGTCGATGCGAATGCTGCCTTGCGATGCTTACTGCTTACGCCAACAAATACAATTTGTTCATCAGGTGTGAGTTTCCCCGTTCGATGAATAACATTAATAACGCCTATAGGCCAACGTTCACGAGCCTGTTTACAAATATTCATCAGACTTTTCTCTGTCATCCCCGGGTAGTGTTCGAGCGTCATATAGCGTAAATTACCGCGTTCAGTAAGTTCTCTTACCAACCCCGTAAAGGTAACTATCGCACCGTCCGATTCAGTCTGTTTTTGAATTTTCGAATATTCGCATGCGAGGTCAAAATCGTGATCTTGTATACTAATAAATGTCGTTGGATTTTTCATAAATTTAGGTGCCACTTCGATTAGTTAATATGTATTTTTTTGTTTTTTTGGTAACGTATTATCTCATTTACTTTGTCACAAATAGCGGCCCAATTATATGTCAATTTGGCGGGTTTTAAAGCTAACGGCGACTGCTTAAGTTCCCACCAAATGTGTTCGTATACAACTGTTAAACATGCAAAGATAAATAAGTTAACGTTAATTTACTCGGATGGCTCAGGCTTTGATACGCCGCATAAAATCTGGGGCACTATCGAATTATCTTATACCATTGGATAAGATTCATAAATTATTATTTTAAACAAATAGAAGAAATTACCATCTGTTAAATAATCTCTGCTACATGTAAGCTAAGGTTCAATACCAATTATCGTTTATATTGTGGCTATCTGCATAAAATTCATGTTCGATGGCAAAGGTCGAGTAACGACACAGAATTACGAAACGTATTCAGTTAAAAATATTAGACGACTAGGCTTTCGATTCATACTTGCGAATTACGGTCTAGTGTTCGTGTAATAAAACCTCCCTCATTTCCGACACATCTATTAACAATTTTTAATTCAGGTAAAAAAGCCTTTACGACAGAAGTTGCGTACAATTGAAGCTAAATAATAATTTAATTAATTTACAGGGTTTTTCAATGGCCAGTGGTTTTAAAAGAGCAGGTATACCTATATTGATTTTGGTAGGAGCAGTGGCGGTTGCGTTTGCGTTGACTAGTATGAAGAAACAGCCTGAGAAAGAGGAAATAGTTACACGTGACTTTTTGGTTGATACCAAGCTCGTAGAAACAAGAAGTGTAGACTTCTTGGTTTATTCACAAGGCTCAGTGCAGCCGAAAAATAAAACGATGCTCAGCACGCAAGTAAGTGGACGTGTTATTGCGGTGGCAGCCAACTTCATTGAGGGGGGCTTTTTCAAAAAAGGTGATGTACTTGTAGAATTAGAAACCGCTGATTATCAAACTGATTTACTATTGGCTGAGTCTGAAGTTGCGCGAGCACAAGCATCATTCGATGAAGAAAAAGCCCGTGGAAAAGTAGCGGCAGAAGAATGGCGCTCTTTCAACAAAGGTTCAGCCCCTGAATTGGGACTTCGGAAACCTCAATTAGCACGTGAAGAGGCCTCAGTCAAAGCAGCTAAAGCTAACTTACAACGGGCCCAACGCAACTTTGATAGAACAAAAATTAGAGCCCCATACGATGGTTTGGTAAAGGCGCGTAGTGTAGATTTAGGCAAATTTGTTACGGTAGGTTCACAATTGGGGGAAATTTTCGCAACCGATGTAGCTGAAGTTAGATTGCCGTTAACGGACGATGACATATCTTTTTTGGCGGATTTGAGCGCAGAAAATCCGCAAGTAACGTTGAGTTCTGATGTTGCTGGGAAAAATATAAAATGGCAAGGTATGTTGGTCCGCGATGAAGCGGTGCTAGATAGTAAAAGCCGAGTAATATATGGAGTCGTTGAAGTTAACGACCCATATCAATTAAATGTACCTGCCGAATCAAAAGGCATGCCCCTGCGTTTTGGTCGTTTTGTAAATGCGACAATTATAGGTATTACAGCCAATGATATTGTCGTTTTACCGCGCAATGTTTTGCGTATAGACGGCTCAATATTAACAGTTAACGATGATAGAAAGATTAATATTAATTTTGTAACAGTGCAAAGAGCAGATGAAAATTTTGTGTACATTAGCGAAGGGCTGAGCGCTGAACAGCACGTTATAATGAGTGCTGTACCAAATCCATATGAAGGAATGCCTGTGCGTTTTTTAGATGATGAAGCGTCCCCCCAAAGTCAATCAGAGTCTTCTGTGAATGACAATGCCATTGAGGTTAAATGATGAGTAATCAATACAAAGAAGAACATATTGATACCGAGAAAGGAATTATTGCTTGGTTTGCTCGCAACAGCGTAGCGGCTAATTTGTTGATGTTTATCATTATAATTGGTGGGATCTTTGGGATTTTCAGAGTCCAAAAACAAATCTTTCCTGCGTTCGAGGTTAATATTATAGCGGTACAAGTTCCTTATTTGGGAGCCGCACCTCAAGAGGTTGAAGAGGGAGTTATTCTCAAACTTGAAGAGGCCATCAAAGATATTGAGGGGATTAAAAAGTTAACTTCAACGGCACGTGAAGGTGTCGGTTCGATTAGTATAGAAGTTGAGGATGGATACGACGTACAAAACCTATTGGACGAAGTTAAAGTCCAAGTAGATGCCATTCCAAGCTTCCCAGGCAATACTGAGAAACCGGTCGTATATCGTATTAAATTTCCACAAGATGTACTTTGGGTATCAGTTTACGGCGAAACAACTGAACGAGAGTTGAAGATGTATGCACAAGGCATCCGAGACGAAATAGTTAGTTTGGGGGGGATTTCTGATGTATCTGTTGTGGGTTCACGCGATTATGAAATTTCAGTTGAAATATCTGAGCGCAAATTACAGGAATACAACTTAACTTTCAGTGACATGGTAACGGCAATTCGTCAATCCTCTATCGATTTACCCGGTGGTTCGATTCGTTCCGACAATGGTGATATTTTACTGCGGGCTAACGGCCAAGCATACAACGCATGGGATTTTGCAAAAATTGTACTGCTTAGTCGAAGCGACGGTACCAGACTCCTACTTGGTGATATTGCTACAATCAACGACGGTTTTGTAGAAGACCGTCAGTTTGCATTATTCGATGGAAAGCCCGCGATAAGCCTTCGCGTAAGGGCGGTAGGCGATCAAAATGCGTTGCAAATTTCTGACTCAGTTAATGAATATTTGGATGAAAAGCGTAAAACCATACCCGCTAATTTAAGTATTGATACTTGGGGCGATAGCTCGTTTTATTTGGCTGATCGTTTGAGTATGATGCTCAAAAATATGGCGTTCGGTGCGCTACTCGTGTTTATTGTACTTTCATTATTTTTGCGCGTTAAATTAGCTTTTTGGGTCATTTTGGGTTTGCCTGTTTGTTTCCTCGGCACGTTAATGGTCATGCCTGCATCACAGATAGATGTGTCTATCAATTTGCTGAGTCTATTTGGATTTATTTTGGTTCTGGGAATAGTGGTAGATGATGCCATTATTATGGGGGAGTCAGCTTATTCCGAAATTGATAAAAAAGGACACAGTGCCGATGCCGTTATTCGAGGCGTTAAAAAAGTAGCAATGCCCGCGACTTTTGGCGTATTAACTACGATTGCAGCATTTTCACCTATGTTAATGGTGAGTGGTACTTTTGGTGTTATATGGAAGACAATTGGTATTGTCGTCATCATGTGTCTTGTATTTTCCTTGATTGAGTCAAAGCTGATATTGCCTGCGCATTTGGTTAATATGAAATTAAAGCCCTACGACCCGAACAAGGCCAACCGTTTTCAAAAATTTAGAGATATTTTTAGTGTCGGTATTAAAACATTTATACAAAACAAGTATCTGCCATTCCTGAAGAAGGCGGTGAAATATCGATATACTACGCTGGCGAGTTTTATTGGACTGTTTATCATTACCATCGGTCTTTTTGCGAGTGGTTTAGTGCGTTGGCAGTTTTTCCCAAGCATTCCTTCAGACTTTGTGCGGGCAAGTGTTGAGTTAGAAGCCGGTTCTTCTTTAGAGCAGCGTGACGAAGCTATAAATTCCATGTTAAATGCGATGTATAAAATGGACGACCAAGTAGTTGATGAAACGGGTACAAAAGCCGTTAAGCATGCAATCGCATTTGATAATGGTTTGTTAGGTGGTGTTGTTTTTGTTGAATTAACAAAAGGTGAAACACGTGAGCTAACCGACGTACAAATTCAAGATATTTGGCGTGAATACTTACCAGAAATTCCCGGCGTAAAAAACTTTACTATTGGCAGTCCTGGTGGTCCTGGAGGTGGCAACGGTCTGAACTTTGAATTTCGTTCAAACAATGTGTCACAACTTGAAAGTATTTCTAAAGAGTTACGCAGTTATTTAGGTGGGTACGCAGGTATTACCGAAGTTAACGATTCATTCAGCGGTGGCAGTGATGAAATAAAATTAGAGCTCAAACCAGAGGCAGAGTCTTTAGGGTTATCTCTGTCACAACTGGCGCAGCAGGTTCGTTATGGATTTTATGGTGCCGAGGCCCAACGTATTCAACGAGATGACGAAGAAATAAAAGTAATGGTCAGATATCCAAAAGAAGAAAGAAATTCAATTGGAAACCTCGAAACTATGCGGATCCGCGCTCCAAATGGTGATGACATTCCGTTTAGTGAAGTTGCCGACATTGAATTAGGCACAGGCTATGCCAATATAGTGCGCGTTGATGGCAACCGTTCAGTATCAGTTACTGCAAAAGTAAACGCTGATGTGGTGGATACTCGTGACTTGTTAATTGATGTGCAAAGCAAAGTTATCCCTGAAATGTTGCAGCGTTATCCTGAAGTGGAGTTTCGATTACAAGGTAACTCAAAAGACGAAACTGATGCTATTTGGTCTTTAGTGCAAGGATTTATTTTTGCACTTGTTGCTATTTATGCCTTAATGGCAATTCCGTTAAAGTCTTATTCACAACCACTTATTATTATGTCGGTCATTCCATTCGGCATGGTTGGTGCTATCGTGGGACATCTGATACTCGGACAAGCGGTAAGCGTGTTGTCGGTATGCGGCATTATAGCTCTGGCTGGAGTAGTGGTGAATGACTCTCTCATTATGGTCGACTTTGTGAACAGAGCAAGAGCCGAAGGTCGATCGTTAATTGATTCGGTATTGAAGTCGGGTAGTGAGCGTTTTAGAGCCATTATATTAACCTCTTTAACCACTTTTATGGGACTAATGCCAATCGTTTTTGAGCGCAGCTTGCAAGCTCAAGTGGTAATACCAATGGCAATATCTTTAGCGTTTGGTATTTTATTTGCAACGGTTATTACCTTATTATTAATACCTGCCTTGTATATGATATTGGATGATTTTAAGCAGTTATTCAAACGTAGAGAAGAACTTGACGTGTCAACGCCACTTCCGGAAAAACTGTAGTATTGATAAATTAAAGTACAAAATAAAAAGGCCATTTCAGTAGTTGAAATGGCCTTTTTTATTTCCTAACTACCTGTCGGGTAGTTAGGATCTGTCTTGTAGTATCGGTCATTAAAAGTATCTTAAAAACAACAGTCCTTCAGCAAACGCTTAGAAGAAACTAATCTTACCTTCAACGCCAATAACACGAGGTTCATTGACAATACCGGTTAAGTTATTGAAATCGATAGCACCTTTAACGTTATCTTCATCTGTTAAGTTTCTTGCAAATAAAGCAACCGTGTAGTTTTGTGCAAAGTTTTCGTAACCTATGCGCAAACCGCCTTCAAAGTTGTTATCGGTTTGGAACTCGACGGATTCATATAGGAAAAGGTTAGTTTTACCTTGGAACGCCCAATCTGTGTAAGCAAAGAATTCGCCATCATCACCCATTGGCATGCTATATCGAACGGTAAAGTTGAAAATAGTTTCAGGTGCTTGTGGGAAAGGATTACCGTCAATAAATGCACGATTGTCGCTAGTCATAGGATCAGTAACAGTACAATTAGGACCAAAGGCTACGCTAGCACCGCATGGGAAAACAGACAAACCGTCATCTTCAATTTCGGTATTGTTATAACTATAACCACCCGTTAATACTAGGTTGTCATTAACCACATATGTAGCATCTATTTCAAAACCGTATGCAGAACCTTTATCAGCATTAATAAGGGCAACATTGTTGGCGCCACCACCAATTGCTGAGAATTGCATATCATCAACTGTATAGTAAAAAACAGCGGCATTTAAACGCAAGCTGTTGTCCAACATATCAGACTTAATACCAAACTCAATACTGCTTATAGTTTCGGCCTCAGCAACCGAGGGAGCACCTTCAAAAGCAACATCACGAGCTTGTATGCTTTGCGCTCTGAAACCATTTGCATAACGAGCAAAAACAGAGGAGTTATCATCTAATTTGTAGTTGGCACTAATTTCGTAGCCCACTTGATCATCGTCAACATTGATTGGATTGTAATCTTGAATACTAGCCGCGTTAATAACTAACGCAAATCCGTTGACGTTTTGATCGCCGACAGTCAATGACTTTTCATCATATGTATAACGTAAACCACCAGTGATGGTTAATTTATCAGACAAATCATAAGTGCTTTGACCGAAAACGGCCCATGTTTTGTTTTCATGAAATACGGTTGTGGCGCCGAAGAAGCCATCGATGCTGGTTACATTAAAGGATGAGTCGTAGTAAAACGCACCCACTTGCCAATTAAACGCGTCAGTGTAATTACTGGCTATGCGAAACTCTTGCGTAAACTGTTCAAGGTCGTCCATCTTATCTTGGGTAACAGCAGTAAAAGGAATGAAACCTGGAAGACCAGTATCACCTGAGCCTGCACCACCATCTACATCACCCAAACTAAACCCTTCAGCTTCTTCATTTGCAGTAATTGATGTGAATGTAAGTTCGCCTAAGTCATAATCTGCTTTTAAAGAAAAACCGATGTTTTCGTATTCTTGAGGGTTATTATCAAAACCATTACCGAGTAAGTTTCCATCATAGAAAACCGTTTCACGATCATAATTTTGGTTCAAGTTGTTAGAACCTTTGGTGAACACATTGGCACGGAATATGGAGGCAGTACCCTCTAATTCACGACCGTGAACATTTAATAGCAGCGCCAAGTCGTCAATTGGTGTGAACAATAATTGTGCGCGCCACGCAAGCTCATCGTAGCCGCCAATAATATCGTCTTCGCCTGAAAACGCATTGTCTATGTAGTTGTCACGTTGTTGTGACAAAAATGAGAAGCGGCCGGCTAGATTATCCGTGAGACCACCGCCGACAGCACCTTCAATATTCACCGTACCGAAAGAGGCTACGCTCACTTTTCCATAGGCATCAAAATCCTCTGTCGGCTTAACGCTGTCAAACTTAATGATACCTGCCGTCGTGTTGCGTCCAAACAAGGTGCCTTGAGGCCCACGAATCACTTCAACTTGTTGAATATCAAACAATGGGAAACTTTTAAGGATTACGTTCTCTTTAACAACGTCATCCATAATAATAGAAACCGGTTGTGAAGCAGCCAAATCAAAGTCAGTGTTACCCAAACCACGAATGTAAAAACGCGGAGCAACCCGTCCGTTTGACGATTCAGCATACAGACCAGGAACTCTTACAGCTAACGCTAAAATATCTTCACCACCGGAAAAGATACTTTCAAATTGCTCACCACTTAATGTTGCAATTGAAATAGGTACATCTTGTATTGATTGAGTCCGTTTTTGTGCCGTTACGGTTATTTTTTCTAAACCCGCTTTTTTATCAGCAGTTTCCTGGGCTATCACAGCGTTAGTTTGAAGTGCCGTTGCTACACATATAGCGATGCTAGCTAGTTTGTATGATTTCATTAGATGTCACCTAAAATGAGTGTAATTAAGCTGGTTGCGGTCGACGTATCCCTTCACCAGTGCTTTTTTTGTGGTTTTTTAGTTCGTTTTTTGCACAGAATGCGATGTGGCAAAAATCGCGCTGGATTCTAACAGAAATTTTACTTAATCACACCAATCTAAATATGCCATCAAATACGGTACTGCTGTGTTGAAACCTTTATTCAATTAATTGTTAATCTTATATTGATAAAATCAATTGGCATCAGGGCGCGTATTTATGCTGTTATACAGTAACCATAGTGACTAATATTTTTGTACTCTAAAATAATATGCGACAAAACCGAGGCGTTTACTGATGACAGACAAATTGATCCCTGATTTGGAAATGAATTTTCAGCTTTATGATGTACTTCATGCTGACAAATTGTGCGAACACAGCAGATTTGAAGAGCATAACAAAGACACGTTCTCTGCAACGTTGAGCACGGCAGAGAAGATAGCGACCGAACTGTTCTTGCCGCATAATCATATAGCAGATAAAAATGAACCTACATTCGACGGTCATAAAGTGACGATGATCCCAGAAGTTCAGTTAGCTTATAATGCGTTCTGTGAAGCCGGTTTTATTGCCGGGCGGTATAGTTTTGAAGATGGCGGGATGCAATTACCTGAGGTAGTAATGACAGCTGCATCAGCCTATTTCATGGCTGCAAATCCAAGTACAACGTCTTATCCATTTTTAACCTCTGCAGCAGCTAATGTTATCTGCCATTTTGCGTCACCGACGTTAAAAGAGCAATTTATGCCTAGGATGTTGACTGGCGAATTCACCGGCACCATGGCGTTGACTGAACCTCATGCGGGCTCCTCGTTAGCTGATATTACAACTTCGGCGGTTAAACAAGCGGATGGCAGCTATAGAGTTAAAGGAAGTAAAATCTATATATCTGGCGGTGATCACGAACTATCTAAAAATATTGTTCATTTAGTACTAGCAAAAATCCCCGGCGGTCCTGCAGGCGTAAAAGGTATATCTTTACTAGTGGTGCCCAAATATCGACTCGGTCAAAATGGCGAGCCATCTGACCGCAACGACGTACAACTCGCAGGGTTACTGCACAAGCTCGGTTATAGAGGGACAACTTCAACAGCACTAACATTCGGTGAAAATGATGATTGTCATGGTTACCTTGTCGGTGAAGAACATCATGGTCTGCGGTATATGTTTATGATGATGAATGAAGCTCGAATTGGTGTTGGTTTTGGCGCAGCTATGATTGGTTATCGTGGTTATCAGTATTCGCTAGAATTTGCTCGCGACCGAACGCAAGGGCGGCACGCAGATCATAGTGACCCGACTAAGCCTGCTCCTATCATTTTGCATGGTGACGTCAAAAGAATGCTACTTGCGCAAAAAGCTTATGCTGAGGGTGGTATGGCGCTTTGTATGTATGGTTCTCATCTTATTGACAGAGTGAATACGTGTGACGATGCTGAGGAGAAAAACTCTTTACAAGAATTGCTCGACCTGTTGACGCCAGTCTTTAAAGCATGGCCATCTGAATTTGGTCCAAAAGCTAACGATTTAGGTATTCAGGTTTTAGGTGGTTCAGGGTACACCCGGGAGTATTACTCTGAGCAATTTTGGCGTGACAATCGTTTAAATCCGATACATGAGGGAACTAACGGTATTCAAGCCTTAGACCTTTCATTTAGAAAATTATGGCAAAAGAATGGACTCGGCCTTAAAACGCTTAAACGCGAAATTGAAGGTGATTTATCAAAAGTAGTCACGCCTAAAACCGGGGCGTTAGCAAAAGAGTTAGTGCATTACTTAACAGCGCTTCATGAAATAATTATACATGTATCAGGTACGATCAAATCTGACAAGCAAACCACTTTATTAGCCAACGCCCAGGCGCTGATGAACGTGTTTGCACAAATCGTAGTGAGTTGGATTTGGATACGCCAAGCTAGTGTTGCAGAGCAAAAGTTAATGGCGGCTGATGTTACAGAAAAAGAAGCTAATTTTTATAAAGGCAAGATTCAAGCTGCACAATATTTTATTAGTTGGGAACTACCCACAATTGAACGCGATTTAAAAATACTCAAACAAGACAATGACGTTTGTAGTGATATGAACCCAGACTGGTTTTAAGGAAATTAATAATGAAAAACAAACAATGGCAACTTGCTAAAAGGCCTTTTGGTGAACCTAACAGTGACACTTGGCATTATGCTGAAGCTGACGTACCCGAATTAAAAGACGGTGAGTTGTTGGTTAAGATTCAGTACATTTCGTTAGACCCTGCAATGCGTGGTTGGTTGAATGATTCAAAATCCTACATTGAACCAGTGCAAATTGGCGCGGTAATGCGCGCCGGTACCGTTGGTAAAGTAGTTGCGAGCAAAAATGCAAAATTTGCGGAAGGTGATTATGTTTGTGGTCATCAAGGCGTTCAAGAATATGCAGTTAGTGATGGCAAAATGTTACATACGGTTGACCCCACACTAGCACCGCTTTCTTATTACCTAGGTGTACTGGGTATGCCCGGTATGACAGGGTACTTTGGGTTGCTTAACACCGGTGAACCCAAAGCCGGTGAAACGGTTGTTGTAAGCGGTGCTGCAGGCGCAGTTGGTGGTCTTGTTGGACAAATAGCTAAAATTAAAGGTTGTCGTGTGGTTGGCATTGCTGGCGGCGCTGAAAAATGTCAGTTCTTAATTAATGAATTAGGCTTTGACGCTGCAATCGATTATAAATCTCAGAATGTAAAAAAAGCGTTAAAAGAAGCTTGCCCAAAGGGTGTTGATGTTTATTTTGACAATGTTGGCGGCGATATATTGGATGACGTGCTGACTCAAATTAACATGAAAGCGCGCATTGTGATTTGCGGTGCAATTAGTCAATACAACAATACAGTGCCAGTAAAAGGCCCTTCAAATTATTTGTCGTTATTAGTGAACCGCGCAAAAATGGAAGGCATTGTTGTTTTTGATAATATTGCTGAGTATCCCATTGCAATGAAGGATATTGCAGGCTGGATACATTCCGGCGACATTAAAGTTAAAGACCATGTGGTTGTAGGAATAGATAAGTTTCCTGATACATTAATGATGCTATTCAAAGGTGAAAACTTCGGTAAATTAGTCCTCAAAGTAGGAGACGAATAGTGAAGCCTGCAGCTAACGTTGAAAATAAACGAATTTTAATTACAGGTGGTGCGTCAGGCATTGGTGCTGAGGTTGCTTTGCTACTAGCGAGCAGGGGAGCCAAAGTCGTGATTGCTGATTTGTCAGAAGCAAATGGTGTAAAAGTTGTGTCACAAGCAAAAGACAACGGTAATGACATCCACTTTGCCAAAGTGGATGTCGCCAGTGGCGATTCAGTCAGAGCCTTGTTTGCTGAAGCGATGCAAAAGTTGGGCGGCCTTGACGTGGTCATTAATAATGCGGGTATCGACCATACGCCAGCACCGATGCATGAACTATCAGATGATGATTTTGATAATAATATTGCGGTCAATCTGAAAGGTGTCTGGCATTGTATGCGCGCTGCGATAGGATGTTTAGCGCCCAATGGTGGAGGTCATGTTATTAACGTGGCATCCGTTGCTGGATTGCGTTCATCTCCGATGATATCGGCCTATTCAGCATCAAAACATGGTGTCATTGGTTTAACAAAATCAGCCGCTGTTGAATACGCTCGCGCTAATATTCGCTTCAATGCAATTTGTCCAAGCTTTGTCGATACGCCGATGGTACAAAATACGCTCGCAAAATTAGATGAGCGAGGTCAAAATGCAATTGTGAAAGCGAATCCTATGAAACGATTAGGCAAGCCAGAGGAAATTGCAGGTGCTATGGCCTGGTTATGCAGTGATGAAAGTAGTTTCATGACTGGGCAAACGATGGTACTTGACGGTGGTATGTTAGCTTAAAAAAGCCATTAATATTTTATGGTAAATAATAATAAAATAAGGAAAAAACATGCGAGATTTATTCGATTTAACAGGTAAAGTAGCAATAATAACAGGCGCTAGCCGTGGTATTGGCGAATCTATCGCTCGACTATTAGCCGAAAAAGGCGCTCATGTCATTGTTTCTAGTCGTAAAATTGATGGCTGCGAGGCTGTGGCATCAAGTATAAGAGATAACGGCGGAAAGGCGTCTGCTTTTGCATGTCATGTAGGTGAAATGGAACAAATTGCAAGCTTGTTTGAGCACGTTAAAAATGAGTTCGGTAAAGTCGATATCTTGGTTAACAACGCCGCTGCAAATCCTTACTTTGGACATATTCTTGACACTGATCTTGCTGCATATCAAAAAACTGTCGATGTTAATATTCGTGGTTATTTCTTTATGTCGATAGAAGCGGGGAAGATGATGCGTGAGCAGGGCGGTGGTGTTATTGTAAATACAGCCTCGGTTAATGGCGTGACTCCAGGGGATATGCAAGGTATTTATTCTATTACTAAGGCCGCTGTTATCAGTATGACCAAGTCTTTTGCTAAAGAATGTGGCAAGTTAAATATTCGAGTTAATGCTTTACTACCCGGTTTAACCGATACAAAATTTGCATCTGCATTAACCACGAACGATTCAATTTTAAAGCACGCACTCAAAGTGATCCCACTAGGTCGTGTGGCTGACCCTGATGAAATGGCAGGTACTGTATTGTATTTGGTGTCGGATGCATCAAGTTATACGACAGGCGCATGTATTAATGTCGACGGTGGAATGCTGGCTTAATGCAAATATGGGTTGACGCAGATGCATGTCCAACGGTCATTAGAGAGTTGCTAATAAAGGCTTCACAGAGGACATTAGTGCCACTTACTTTTGTTGCAAATCAACATATTTCGGTGCCCACCAATGCGCACATTACTTCTGTGCAAGTGAGCGCCGGGTTTGATGTGGCGGACGATGAAATTGTTAAACGCTGCATCGCCAACGATCTTATCATTACTGACGATATCCCATTAGCTGCAGAAATTCTTGCGAAAGATGGTTTAGCCGTCAACTTTCGCGGGGTGGCCTATGATAAAGCTACAATTAAAGCGACGCTGACAATGCGCGATTTTATGGACCAAATTCGCGCAAGTGGAGAGCGAACTGGGGGGCCTAAATCATTTTCGGCAAAAGACAAAATGAACTTTGCGAATCAAATAGATCGTATCCTCGCAGGCCGATAACAATACGTTGATGACAAAATAGACTTGCGATGGCTTGGTTTACAAAAGGTTCTAGCTAAGAAAATACAATAAAAAGCCGGTAAGACTGCAAAACAGTGACCGGCTTTTTTCTTTATTTTTAACGTTGCAACTTCTAACTAAACTCAGGTTGAGTCACTAAATTAAAGTACACCAGAAATTGCAGCAGCTAAAACTTCAACGTTCTTACTATTTATTCCTGCAATATTCACTCGGCTTGAGTCAACAAAATAAATACTGTTTTCATTACGTAGCTTTTGGACTTGCTCTGGCGCAATACAAAGGAAGGAAAACATACCTTTTTGGTGATTAATAAAACTAAAGTCTTTAGAAGCACCTTGCGCAGCTAAGTTATCCACCAATAGCATTCGAAGTTGGATCATGCGCTCACGCATTTCAGTGACCTCGCTTTGCCATAGGGAATTCAGGTTTTCATTGGCTAATATAATATCTACTAAAGCGCCGCCATAAGACGGTGGCATTGAATAAATAGCACGAGCCACCGATTGAATTTGAGACTGCACGATGTCACGATTCGCTGAATCATGAGTAATTAGTGCGGCTAAACCAACCCGTTCGCGATATAAACCAAAGTTTTTACTGCACGATGCTGCAATGATCATTTCAGGCACAGATTCAGCCATCAAACGAAGGCCATAGGCATCGTCTTCTAAACCCTCACCAAAACCTTGATAGGCTAAATCAACAAACGGCAAAAAGCCAACTTCGTTTGCTAACTTAGCTAGTGATTGCCATTGTTCTCTAGTTAAATCGGCCCCTGTTGGATTGTGACAACATCCGTGCAATAACACGACGTCGCCCCTTTTAACATCGGCTAAACAGCTCATCATTTCGTCAAATTTGATGCTGGCAGTCGTTTTATCAAAATAAGGGTACGTAACTATTTCAAGCCCTGCATCTCCAATGAGTGGGATATGGTTAGCCCAAGTAGGGTCACTTACCCACACTTTAGTGTCTGGATTACAACGTTTAAGCAACTCAGCTAATATGCGCAATGCGCCACAGCCACCCGGTGCTTGTACCGCAGCGACACGATTTGCTAATAAAACAGGGTTAGCTTTGCCTAGAATTAACTGAAGCATACCATCAATAAAACCTTGAACACCTTGGGGTGTGATATACACCTTTGATGTTTCTGTTTCCATTAACTGCTTCTGTGCTTCAACGACTGCCTTTAAAATGGGCGTATTGCCTTGTTCGTCTTTATAGACACCAACGCCAAGATCAATTTTAGCTGGATTGTTGTCTTTTTTAAAAGCGATTGATAAACCTAGAATAGGGTCGGGCGCTAGCGCAGGCAAATGTTCAAACACGATTTTTCCTTAAAGATGATTTTAATATGACTTTTTTACAAGAATTGTATTATGCCAGTTTTATGCTAATTTTCGAGATAAATTACTGTTTCTTTATATCAAACTCAAAATGTTGAACTGAAGTTTGTTCTGCTTGCGCGTTAAATGAGCGCTCCTCCCAAACAACATGTTGATGATGGTCAACCAATAACACGGTTGATGCACGAGTACCGTATTCAAGGCTTTGAATAAATATCGATGATAAGCGCCTTTCCCACTCAATGGTAACCCCTGTTTTAGGTAGCGCATGGTCGTCGGCGGGTTTGTTATTGCGAAGTAATTCAAAAAGATGTTCAGTGTCCAACACGTCCGCATGTTGGCAATATTTCGCAAGCGCGTCACGCCCGGTTGATATTTTCGGCCAAGGACTGTTAAGCGATGCGTTTGAAAGCCCGTAAACACCATCATCCAAAGGCACATAAGTCTCATCAAAATTATTATAAACATATAACTGGTCGAGTTTACCAAACAACAAGTTATAGCCGTTATATTGGGCTTTCGAGTCAGCTAACGTTTGTGCATATTTTTGTTGTTGTTTACTTGAACCCAGTAAAAAATTTAATACCAATTCGCCACGGGTAACGGCATTTTTTACTTCTTTACCCGGCGCTCTAATATTAGTTAGAGCAGCGACGCTGCCATTTCTATTAATTCCCATCCATGTGCCACCGGCTTCATTGTCTTTGCCGGCTAATATATCTTTATAGTTTTCCCAAAATGCAGAATCGGTTGTTGGTCGATTATGAAATTCATCACGATTGGCTGCGATGATGAGAGGGAATTTAGGGTGCTGATTAACTGCAATAAACAAAATACACATAGGTGGAGTAGAAACCTTTACTTATTATGCGTCGTGAAACGCCAGTACGAATAATGAACAAGGGAATAATTTAACCAACATTGTTCTGTCATGGTGGCCTAGAACAAGCCGCTAACTATGGTATTATCTTGATAACAAGTCAATACGAGATACCTTTTCAGTGAAGAAATTAGCCTTTGATACTAAATTAGTCCATGCAGATAGAAAAATAAATAGACCTCAGTTTGGTGCTGTTCATGAATCGACCAACAATTCGGTATTATTTGAATTTGAAGACGTACAAGACCTCGTCGATGTTTTCCAAGGTAAAAAACCAGGACACGTTTATTCTCGTTCAAGCAGTTCTTCAGCTGTTTCATTACAGAACGTTCTCAACGAGTTGGAAGATGGGGTAGGAGCTGTCGTTTTTGCAACGGGTATGGCGGCTATAAGCTCAACCTTTCTGTCATTATTAAAAAGTGGTGATCATATTATTGTAAGCCAATATCTTTTTGGTAATACGCGCAGCTTTATGGCAACTATAGAGGGCTTTGGTATTAGTGTCAGTTTTGTTGATGTAACCGACGTTAAAAACGTACAGGAAGCCTGCAGCATCAACACAAAAATGGTCTTTTGTGAAACTATTGCTAACCCAGTAACTCAAGTTTCTGATTTACACGGAATAGGCGATTGGTGTGAGTCAAATAATATTTTGTTTGCACTGGACAACACGATGACACCCAGTGTTCTGTTAGATGCAAAAGCGGTTAAAGCATCTTTATTATTAACGTCGTTGACTAAGTATATAGGTGGGCACGGGAATGTATTGGGTGGCGTATTAGTTGATACAGGTCTATTTAATTGGGGAACTTATACCAATATTGATAAACAATACCGTGTTGCTGACAAGCAACAATGGGGGCTCACTCAAGTTAAAAAGCGTGGATTACGAGATATGGGGGCAACCTTGGCTCCGCAGTCAGCTCATTTAGTTTCTATTGGGCTAGAAACACTGACTATGCGTCTAAGAAAAACCTGTGCTAATGCACAAGCTCTAGCCAAGTATTTGTCCACACATAGAGGTGTTGATGTTGTTCACTTCCCTGGTTTAGAACATCATCCTCAACATCTTAGGGCAAAGTCACTTTTTAAACGTGGTTTTGGTGGCATATTATCCGTTGAGTTAAGTAAGGAAATAGATCCTCATGCTTTCCTTAATGCATTATCTTTAGTTATATCGGCTACCCACTTGGGTGACACACGCACATTAGCTCTGCCAGCAGCGTCTACTATTTTCTTTGAGAATGGCGCCCACGAGAGAGCAAAAATGGGTATTGCAGACTCATTGATAAGAATTTCTCTTGGTATAGAGGATATTGAAGATATTCTAGCTGATTTTGATCAAGCGTTTGCTTCAGTGATCAAAAATAAGGGTTAATTGCGATGTTGATAATAGGATTAAATTAAATTGAATATTTTTTGAACTTACATGAAAAATTAATGACTAAATAATACTGGTAATTGAAGTGAACAATTCTTTGATTGTTAGTGTGTTCCTAGTTGAGTGTGTTTAGCCCCGCCTGCATAAGTCGGGGCTTTTTTTTGCTTATCGATATATAACAAATAAAAGAAGCGTTGTTACAGCGCTAGTGCTTCTTTTATGTCAGCAACAAAACTTTCGTCGTCAGGCTTTGTAAAGGCGCTGTATGACTCAACGATATCACCATTTTTGTCCATTAAATACTTATAGAAATTCCATTTTGGCGCTGTACCTGCTTTGCTTGCTAACATCATATAAAGTGGGTCGGCATTGTCTCCACGAACAGAAACTGATTCGAACATTGGAAAGTTAACGCCGTAAGTCAGTTCACATAGTTCCGCCGTTTCCTTCTCACTACCAAACTCTTGATTAAAATCATTTGACGGAAAACCCAAAACAACAAAACCTTCATCTTTATATTTGGTATATAGGGCTTCTAGGCCTTCGAACTGAGGCGTGAACCCGCATTTGCTTGCGGTGTTTACGAACAACACTGTTTTGCCTTTATACGCATCACACATATTAACAACTTCTTGTGAGTTGAGCTTTCTTTTCGCAAATTTGAGTAAATCAGGGCATTCAGAGGCCACTGCTATTTGACTACCGGTCATCAGTGCCATTAATAACACCAAGGAAATTACTTTTTTCATTTTCGAGAGTCCTTTTCACATCATTAAAGATTGTGGTTAGTTTTATAAAATTGCGGGACTTTTTTACTTCATAAAAAGCAGTACGTTCGCTGAACGAATTACAGTAACATGTTAACCTCAAGATTATGCAACCTAAGAGGAAAATAAGTTTATCCCTTAGCAACATCAATATAACGTGATAATCAACTTTAAAGAACACTAATAATGACAAAATATAAAAAAATAGTTTATTCAAGTGTCGGAATAGTTTTGCTTAGCGCTTGTTCTGCAATTGAAACCCGTGTTTCCAGTTCGAGTACAAACACTATTTCAAGTTTTCCTGTAGAAACTCTTTATCAGGAAAAACCGACGATAAAAGCAAGTGATAAAATCCAACTTACACTTAAGCAGATCATGTCAGACCCAGATTGGTTGGGCCGCGAACCAGAAGATGCATTTTGGAGTGCAGATGGTAATTCGATTGGTTACTACCGTAAACAAGAGGGCAGTCCAATTCGTGACTTGTGGCTAATTGCGCCGCATCACAAGAGCAATAATAGTTCTGAAAATAAAGCTAAAAACGGACAGAAGGTAAGTTTGTCAGATGTTCATCGGTACGAGTATGACGACATTATTAGTGATAAGGATATGGATTTTGTTGCTTGGTTATTTGAAGGTAACATATTTGTACAATCTGCAAATGACAAAGCTGTACGACAGTTAACCAAAAATATTGACGGCGCCAGCAATCTTAAGTTTTATCAAGAAGAAAGTGTCTCTTTTCAACGTGATAATAGCTTTTATAAGGTAGATGTTAAAACCGGTATGCAAGAACAAGTGTTGTCTTGGTATTTTGATGATGAGTATGAACCTGTTAGTGAGCCTGATGATTACATTGCTCAAGAGCAAATTAAGTTAATTGATTACGTAAAGCTACAACGTAAAAATAGAACGTTACGTCATGCTAACGATAATAAGCTAAAATCTGAAAATAGCAGTTTAATGACATCATCAGTTTATTTTGACCCTCTACATAGAACGGTTGTGGCAAGTTTGTCACCGAATGGTAAGTGGGCTGTTGTTGTAACGACTGAAAATAAACCGAGTAGTGATGATACTGACATCATGCCAGATTATATTGAGGAAAATGGCCGCATTAAAGCACAAAGCGTGCGCCAAAGAGTTGCGGATGCGGAGCCTATTCGACATGATGTTTGGTTGTTAGACGTTCAGTCGGGTATAAAAACCAAGATGGATTATGCGGTATTACCTGGTTATAACGAAGACGTTTTGGCCGATGTGAAGCGTGAAAATGCGGAAGCGAAAGGTAAGACCTATGAAGAGAATCGTCTACCTCGTGACATTGGTCTGCTATTCGACTGGTATGCGTCGGAGCCCCCTGTGAAGTGGCATGATAACAGTGATAAAGTCGCGGTGATGTTAGAGGCATGGGATAACAAGGACCGTTGGATAGTAACAATCGATGTTGATGATAAAGTGTTTGAAACGCAACATCGAATGCATGACTTTGCTTGGGTAAACTATCGCTTCAATGAGTTTGGCTGGTTTGATGAAGCTGAAACACTTTACCTTTTATCTGAAGAGTCTGGCTACTCGCAATTATATACAAAACCATTAAGCGGCAAGTTAACTGCGGTAACCCGAGGTAATTTTGTGGTTGATAATGTTGTGATTACGCAAGACGACAAATATTTCTATTATAAAGCGAATAAGAAACATCCCGGTATTTATGAAGTCTATCGTGTGCCCACTGATTCGACCGACTCAGAAGCATTAACTGATTTAAATGGAATGACCGATTATCAGTTATCTCCTGACGAGTCAGCGTTATTGCTAACGCACTCAAAGTTGGTTACACCGCCTGAATTGTATTCACTAGATTTGCGCATTGCTTCAGATGTGCCTGTTAAATTAACGGATACGGTAAGCGATGACTTTCTAAGTATCAATTGGACTTCACCGTCTATTGTGGCAGTTAAGTCGAGTCATACTGAGCAACCTATTTATTCGCGCGTTTATGCGCCACAAGGTCCGGTTAGTGAAAAGCACAGAGCGGTTATTTTTAATCATGGTGCTGGTTATTTGCAAAACTCACACTTGGGTTGGTCAGGCTATTTTCGTGAATTCATGTTTCATAGTTTTTTAGTATCACAAGGCTATGTTGTTATGGACATGGATTATCGCGCATCCGCTGGTTACGGGCGAGATTGGAGAACGGCAATATATCGCCAAATGGGCACACCAGAAACCCAAGACTTAAAGGACGGAGTTGAGTGGTTAGTGCAAAATGCGAATGTCGATCGCAACAGAATTGGCACTTATGGGGGGTCATATGGTGGCTTTATGACCTTTATGGCATTGTTTACTGAACCTGATTTATTCCAAGCTGGTGCCGCCCTTCGCCCTGTTTCTGATTGGGCGCATTACAACGACCCTTACACGTCAAATATATTGAATAGACCGGATATTGATCCTATTGCTTACGAACGTAGCTCACCCATCTATTTCGTGGATGGCTTAACCAAACCACTGTTAATAAACGCCCCAATGGTTGATGACAACGTGTTCTTCGTTGACGTTGTTAGATTGGTTCAGGT
>Ga0307488_10000715_pt1 | contig 27689 bp, 18 predicted proteins | sample SB02metaG_FD_202248 | JGI IMG/M metagenome (GOLD analysis project Ga0307488, IMG submission 202248) | Sea-ice brine microbial communities from Beaufort Sea near Barrow, Alaska, United States - SB 0.2 | ecosystem: Environmental > Aquatic > Marine > Coastal | place: USA: Alaska | collected...
TGTTATGCAGGCGAATACGAAAGAGCTCACCGCTGCCGGCACTAGTATAGAAAATATGCTCATTGATATCAGTGTCAACATGGCTAATAAACTTGCATCAAAAGCACAAATTTCCGTTTCAAACCTACTTTTCGGTGGACAGAATATTCGACAGCTTGAACTTCAATTGAGTGGTGATGAAATCGAGCAGTCATTGCGACTGAGTATTCCTCAAGGTGAATACATGACAGAACAATTTTTTAAAGGACAGTTGAATGCCGAAAATACCAGTTGGTCAGGCAAGTGGTTAGAGGGAAAACTGGTTTCTAGCCTAGCGGAGCTCACACTGCAAGATCAACCAGACTTAACCTTGAGCTTAAAACCTTTTAGTTTGTTTCTTGCTCGACATTGTTGGGAAGGTCGCGGTGATCGATTGTGTACAGAGGATATTAAGGCGACGGAACAGCAAGCTAAAACAAAGATTTCATTGGACTACAATGCTATGAATCCGGGGGTTGCAACGCTATTACCTAACTTTGATATTGAAACATCTGACCTAAATGTAAGTATTGATATTGATATTGATTGGCAGCAGAAACGAGGTCTGTATTTCGCCGCTGATGTAGTTTCTGAAAATGCCACGCTCGTTTCAAACGATAACAAAGTAAGTATAGAGAATATCCGAGCTACAGTAAAAGGAGCTCCAGATGGTATCGATAGTAATTTTAGCTTCGATAGTACCGAGGCGGGCCAATTCTATGTGAATAGTAAATTAGACCTATCAAGTAAGCCCTATCAGCATCAAGGAAGTTTAACAATCAGTGATTTCGCAGTATCTTATTTCGCTTCTTTTATTACGGAGGTGCAAAAATTAAGCGGTGACATTAACGCGAATATTGCTTTTGATGGTCCTTTAGATAAACCGTCATTAGAGGGCCTGTTATCCATCACAGACGGCGCCGTTGTATTAAAAGAATATCCACTAAGGTTAGCGGACTATAATCAAAAAGTGACTTTTAAAGGCTCTAAAGCCGACTTTGCGGGACAATTTACGTTAGGCCAGGGCAAAGGCAGCATCGATGGCGATGTTGACTTCACCGATGCCTTGATTGTTAGTACTATAGTAGTCGGCGACGAGCTTGATATAGCTTATGAAAGTTACCAATTTAAAATATCTCCGGACTTAAAAATTAAGCTTTCTCCAGATCTACTGTCGGTTTCAGGTAAAGTTGAAGTGCCATATGCCAGAGTGAAAATTAAATCATTGCCGACCAGCGCAAAATCACCCACACAAGATATTATTGTGATTGATGATAAGAAGGTCGTTAAACAAGGACTGCTGCCGCTTGATATTAACGTCAATGTATTAATTGATAAGGCTAAAAAAGGCGAAGTTAAACTTGATGCCTTAGATTTAAAAGCAGAGTTAAGTGGTGATTTGACGGTACAAATTGATACTCAAAATACAAGAGTTAATGGTATCGTTCAGGTCCTCAAAGGTGATTACGAAGCTTACTCTCAAGTACTACAGATTAGGAAAGGCGATATCACTTTCAGTGGTCAGCCTGACGTTCCTGCATTTGATATTGAAGCTATTCGTAACCCATTAAATACCAAAGATAAAGTCATTGCTGGGATCAGGATTACCGGAAACGCTCTCAAGCCGTCAGTAGAATTATTTTCGGAACCATCAATGGAACAGGCAAGACAGTTATCATATCTAATTAGTGGTGCAGATAATTTTGGAGCTGGAGGTGATGGTTCAGATTCAAACACCTTGGTTAATGCACTAGTAAGCTTTGGTGTTGGGCGCAGCGAAAACGGTATTGGCAGCCTTGGAAAAAAGTTGGGAGTTAAAGACTTGAACCTACAAACGGCAGGACAAGGCAGCGACACTCAAGTTCAGCTTTCAGGACAATTGGCTGAGGGTGTTAAAGTTACATATGGTATAGGTGTATTTGACTCTGTGAGTGAAGTGAGTATTCACTATCAGTTACTTCCTCATTTATACATTGAAGCGGTCAATGGTGCTTACAACACACTTGATTTATATTATCAGATTACCAGTAAAGACTAAGTATAAGAAAGCCCGGTATTCGGGCTTTCTATTTTGTTCAACGTCGCTATTTTGTGATTATTTAAAGTCAAATATTTGAGTAATCACAAACTATGAGGCCATGTCATATAGTTCCTTATAATACCTCGCGATTAACGTTGTTCTATTGCTAATATTGAGTTTCCGATAGATGTTCGCACAGTGAAATTTAACCGTACGTTCACTTATGAATAAATTAGCCGCAATAATTTTATTAGGCAATCCTTCCATAATTTTCATCGCTATTTGCTTTTCACGTTTAGACAGTGTTTGTATTTGATTAATCATATTCATATTACAAATTTTCCTTATTTCGATGTTTTTTGCTGGTTGGTATTGGTGATATATTGGTGCGTGATATCGCATAATTCACCTTTAATAAAAGCAAGTACAATATCTGCACTTGCAATGGTTTCTTGGCGGTGAGCAATCATAATTTTGGTTATGCTCAATTTACGTAAGTTGTCATTGATAATGGTTTCTGTAGAAGCGTCAAGATGACTTGTTGCTTCGTCCATGAATAACAACTTTGGTTGCTTATAGAGCGCTCGAGCAAGCAATAGACGTTGTTTCTGGCCGCCACTTAACGTGCTTCCCATATCTCCGACTAACGTGTTGTATTGCATCGTCATATGCATAATATCGTTGTGTAAGCAGGTTAATTTAGTCACTTCAATAACAAGCTGTAGATCTGTAGTGTCTGCAAAGTCCGTAATGTTTTCGAGAATTGAGCCACTAAGTAGTTGATCATCTTGAAGCACCGCTGCTAAAGCATGTTTATGTCTATTGCCGGCGTGAAGTAAGTGGCCGTCGATATAAATTTTTCCTTTCGCACTAGTGCTTAAACCCATTAAGCACAGCAATAGACTTGATTTTCCACAACCACTATGACCTGAGATAACGACGCATTTATTGCGTGGAATATTTAAGTTTAGGTGCTTAAAAACATAGTCATGAGTTGAGTGATATTGAAACGACAAATCACGCGCTGACAAATGAAATGCACTTTCTACATTGGCTGTTAAGTGTTCTACATTGTTGTTGATTTGATCCTCGAGGTTTGTAAGTTTCTCACTTTGACTAAAGACGATGTCGGCCAACCTATCTAAATGAACTCTGAGCATTTTGAATTCCAGCCAGTGATTAATCAAACTGTCAGCTGCAGTAATAAATTTAGCTTTGTAACTTATAAATGCATACAGCATGCCTATCGAAAACAAGTTTATTGTGACTAATTTCGCAGCCAAATAAACGATCATAATATTCTCTAAACCAAATAATATTTTATTAAACACTGAAAAATTTATTTGCCAGCGAGCTAGTTTAATTTGTTTATTCATCGCACTGCTAAGGAGGTTTAGCCATTGAGAGCCGCGTTGTGTACTTCTATTATTGAGCTTGATCGTTTTTATCGCCCGAACACTTTGCATAAAATGGGTGTTTTCAGTGGCTTGGCTTTGAATAACTTCCATATTTTGGCGTTTCATGGGCTTAAAGAATAACCAGCGCAAAAGCCCGTAAAGTATGACGACTAAGCAAACAATGGTGGCCAGTGTGGAAGAATAGAAGAATAAGACAATCAGCATCAACAATGCCATTAATCCATCAATAAGTCCTGAAATGATGCCTGATGTCACAATATGACGAATATTTTGAAGAGAGGAGAACCGACTCACAATATCGCCTAGATGTCGCTTTTGAAAATAGTCTACCGGCAGTGAAAGTAGGTGGGTAAAAACGCGAGCTGCCATATGTATGCTAAATTGATTGGAAAAATAAAGCATGACTCTTTCGCGAAGCATCAATGTGACCGTATCTATACATAGCAATAAAACAAAGGCGAGAGCGAGCACATTAAGTAAGGAATTATCGGATTTTACGATGACTTCATCGATAACGGTTTGCATGTAAAATGGAGCCGCAATGGCAAAGAGTTGAAGCAATAAACTTAATCCAAATAAAATACCTAGTTGGCGTTTAATACCAATGGCACTGCTTAAAAAATGTGTTAATTCGAGCTTTTCGGACGCTTGAGCCTTTTGAAATTTAGTATTTGGTCGCATCTCAATGGCAACGCCAGTAAAAGCCTCACTGACCTGCTGCATACCTAGTTTTATAATGCCTAGGGCGGGATCTGCAATATCACAATGTTCTTTGCTCACTTTCTGTAAAACCACAAAGTGTTGAAAGTTCCAATGCAATATACAAGGTGTATTCAATTCTTTAAGCTCTGCGAGTTGCACTTTCAATGCCCTGCATGAGAGACCTAGTAAGTCACCTAGTTGCATGAGTTGAGTTAGATTACTGCCTTGAATTGATACTGGGTTGAGTTGGCGCAACTTATCTAAACTAATATGATTGCCATGGAAGTTAGCGAGCATTGCGACACAAGCCAGACCACATTCACTTGCTTCAGCTTGCATAACAATATTGAGTCTTTGTTTAGCCGAAAATCTCAATATATGGCTGACTTTTGTGTGTTCGATTTTTCTAGCTGTTGTTTCTGTGTTGGAAGTCTCAGTATCAGGGTTAAAATTCATTTGATTTGACCTCGCAAGCTATAAATTGGGCTTAACAACCATTCCAACAAGCTCCTATTCGAGAGTGTTATCTCTGCTTTAAAGAGCATACCGGCTTTCAGAACTGCTTTGTCACCGTTAGCGTTAAGTGTTTGTGTATCAAGAGTCGCTTCAATCAGAAAAACGGGTCCATTAAGTTGTATGGGTAAACGCTTTACTTGATGCGCTAATAGTATTTTTTGTGATACATGCGATACATGAGCTTTGGACATGCCGAATTTCTGGTAAGGAAATGCGTTAAGTTTGAGTTGCACTACCTGCTGTTTTTTAATGAAGCCTGCATCATTTGATGGTACGTATAAGATAGCTTTCAATGGATTGTTCAGCGGCGTTATTTGCATCAGCGGTATATTGCTGCCGATAGTTTCGCCGTACGTTGCTTGTAAGTTATGTACAACACCGTCAATTGGACTTTTGATAAGGTAATCACCAGCGCCTTCGAATCGTGTTATCTCTTGGGTAGCGCGTTGTAAGTTTGACTCAAGTGTATTTAGCTCTTCGTCAGATGTTATTTTACTGCTGACTTGGTTTTGCTTGGCTGATAAGAGTCTCTGTTCAAAGTCCAGTTTAGCTGAATATGTTTGTGCTATTTGGATTTCAATTGCCTGACGTTTTTCTTTTTGAGCGTTGTAAGTTAATTTCGATATGCTGCTATTCTGCAGAAGTGACAACAATATTGCTTCTTCGTTAGTCGCTTCTCTCGCCTGTATTTGTAACTTTTTTGTAATGCCAAAATTAACCTTTAAATGTTGCTGATAGCTTTGTATCTCGCCCTCATTTTGTCTTTCTTGTTGTTGATATTTATTGATTAATATAAGTTTGCGCTTTTCTAATAATTTACGTTGTTGCAGCAGCGAGTCGAATTGTTGTTGGTAGTTTTCATTTATGAGAGCACTTGCATTGCGCGATACTTCGAGCAACACCTGTCCCTTCAATACTTGGTGTCCGTTTCTGATCTGTATGGATTTGATCATGCCATTTACCTCTTTAGCCATGATATCAATGCTTGGTTTAGAGCTCACGAGCCAGCCATTTACAGTTGCTTTACTGCTAAAACTGGCGTTAAGGAGGAGTCCGCATAAAAACAAAAAACAACAGATCAAAGTAACAACGAGTATTTGGTGATTGGTTTTGGGTAACAGCATAGCTTCACCAAGGTTATTTCTATGCTGCCCTTCTATGGCTTCTTTTCTAAAAAGCTCCGTTGAATATTGCATTGTTTGTCATTCCTTGAACGTAAACCATTTCTTCATGGGATCACTGTTTGATGTGAACAACTAGCTTACTTATGTTTTGCAAAAACGACGTTTAAAAATGGGACAAATACTTTTAAAAATGGGACATTTTGTAATTTTGTCTCATTTTTAAAGATGTACTAATGACCGAGTCTCTCAATACAGGCCCCTTTAGTTGAACTAAGCTAACTACAATAAAAATATAGGGTTAAATGGTTTTCAAGATTCAATACTGCCTAAATTATGTCACTTTTAGCGCTTATTTAAGATTTTTGACATTAGAAAATCAACCGCTACTTTTTATCTAAATCGATCAGTTGCAAGTAACTTTCGTATTTAATTGTATTAATTTTGAACGAATTATAAATATGAGGAAAAATGAAGACATAAAAAAACGCCCCATATAGACGCGTTTTTTAATTTTTAAAGCTGAAAACTAACTTACATTAATGCACCCAATGGTACATATGCGCCTTCGCTTCCATTTGCTGTTGAGTTTGTTCGGGCATAAACGCGTTATTATCGTTTTCAAAGAAGAAAGCAGAACGCTTACTCTTTGAGCCAACTTCGTTCATTGTAGCTGCTTCAAACACGCGGCCATTAATCACTGTATAGTCAACAAATTCGCTGCGACGTAAATCATTCAGGACGTCACCGTCAATAATAACTAAGTCGGCCAATTTACCTACTTCGATACTGCCGATTGCCTTATCCATGCCAAGATGTCTTGCGCCATCAATTGTGCCACCACGAAGTGCTTCAAATGGAGTGAAACCGCCGTGTTCCATTAGCCACAATTCCCAATGTGCACCTAAGCCTTCACGTTGACCGTGGGCACCAATATGGACGCTCACTCCATTATCGCGCAACTCTTTTGCATATTTAGCAACGGCAAAATGATTATAGTGATCATCAGGTGCTTTGGGACGACGAATATTGCGGTCGACCAAGAAGTAGGGTGTATAACGCATTAATCTCTCATTTTCCCACACATTAGTACGGTCATAAAAGTACGTTTCACCGGTTAGTCCGCCGTAAGATACAACGAAGGTAGGCGTGTAACCAAACTTAGTAGCTTTCCATAGTTGGGTTAAATCGTTATAGCCATTAGCAATAGGAAGACTATGCTCTAAGCCGGTGTGGCCATCAACTAACATAGAAATATTTTGTTGGAATTTACCACCTCCTTCTGGCACAACCATCATCTCTTGTTTTTTAGCTGCAACTAATACTTGTTGACGTTGGTCACGTCTTGGTTGGTTGTAACTTTTAACAGAGATAGCTCCAAGGTCTTTTAGTCTTTGAACGTGATAATAGGCATCATCATAGTCGTTAATAATAGATTTATAACCGAGTGCTTCTGCCCCATATAATATTGTGCCTGTTGAGTAAGTCCTTGGAGCTATGCGTTGACCAGCTTTTTGCAATTCACCTGCGGCCATAATCTCTGTGGTGTCGTTCGATGGATCATGGATCGTTGTGACACCGAACGCGAGGTTAGAATATTGACTCCAGTTTTGCTCAGGGATAATTTCATTGCGTCCTTGCGATCCGTGTGCATGGGTATCAATTAGTCCAGGAATAACTGTTTTACCTTCAGCATCGATAACCAGAGCATCGTCAGGAATAGTGATGTTGGCTAACGTGCCAACAGCTGTGATCATATTGTCTTTGATTAGTACGACGCCATTCTCAATAATTTCTTGCTGATTGTCTGCATCACGCATCGTAACAACTTTACCACCAACAATCGCAGTATAACGATTTGGCTTGTTAGATTTTTTCTTGAAAGATAAATCCATGCCTTCGTTTACTGGTTCAGGCAGTTGCGCGTCTGACTCTGCTAAAAAGCTAAAAGCATTATCTAAACTGCGCTCAAAATAACGAGGACCGTGAGACCAACCCACGGACTGGTTATTCGGGCTCCAAGTCATGTAATTACCAGAGCGAGCAGAAAGTTGCTTAACAGGAAGTGATAATATTTTAGGACCAATAGTCACTTTTTGACCATTATCTGCAAATGGGGTCACAAATGTGTTGTATTGATAAACAAAAGCAATCCATTTCTTATCATGAGATAAGCGGTATTCACTGACTTTGTCGCCACCATGTAAATGCACACGTTTATCTTCGCCACGCAAGTTCACACTAGAAAACTGAGTCTCGCTGTAAGGAGTTCCACCTACTGATTCGCTAAAATAAACACGCTCATTACCCGCAGAAAAATGTGGTTCAACACCACTCTTTGAGACCCGTTCGGTGGTTTCTTCTTTTAAGTTAAGAACATAAATACCAGGGTCAATAGAATTAGTCGGGTCTAGCAAATAGCCGCCAGTAAATTTGCGATAAGCTACCAATTTTCCGTCTGTTGAGAAACTAGGCTCGATGAAGTGGCCTTTTGACAAACTGACTACTTTGCCTTTGTTTCCTCTTGATGAAATAATCATTACATCGCCAAGGCCTTTATCGCTCCATGTTGTATAAACGATTTGCTTACCGTCGTTTGAAAACCGAGGATAATATTCGTCATGTTCATTTTGCTTAGTTAGGCGTTCAATCTTGCCGCTTTTGATATCTTTCGTATAGAGTTTACCAAGTGCTTGGAATAAGACCGTTTTACCATTTGGAGATTTTTGTGCCCAACGAATTGCCTTGACATCAAACTCATCAGGAGCAACATCAACGTCAAAACGCAAAGCATCCGCATATTGAACTGTTGTCTTAATCTTTACGTCCAAGGTTATTAGTGACTGATCTTTGATGCTGAGTTTATGAAATTTTCCACCTGTCCAAAACATGATTTGTTCAGAGTCAGGAGTCCAATCGAAATATGCAAAATAACCTTCGCTTCCGAAACCTTCTTGCATATCGCGTTCGAGTTCCATAAATATCGCATTTTCATTGCCCGACTTGATGTCTTTTAAGAATAATGCGGTTTTACTTTTTACACGGCGAACAAATGCTACGTATTTTCCATCGGGCGAAGGTGTTGGTACGACTGCTCCACCGGTTCCAGAAATATAACGTTCTTCATCACCTGTTTCTCTATCGTATCTTATAATAGCGAATAAGCCTTGAAGGGCATCTCGGTTATAACTAAACTGCGAACCGCCCGTAACATCTTGGGTGTAATAGATATATTTCCCATCAGGTGAAAATGCGGGATCAGTAATGTTCTTTTGGTCAATTTTGCCACTAACACGTTCTTTAATTGCTAGGCCATTGCCACCGCTTTGATGATAAAGCCAGATTTCACCTGCAGGAATACTGCGGCTCGACATGATACCTTTGTTGACGACAATGTATTCTCCATCTGGACTCCATTTAGGAGAGTGTATTAAGTTTTTCTTTTCTTTGGTCACTTGTCGCAAGTTATCACCGCTTATATCCATTACCCAAACATTAGATAGTCCATCGCGGTCAGAAATGAAGGCAACCTGTTTACCATTAGGGCTTATTGCTGGATGTATATTCCAAGCGAAGTCCTGGGTTAAAGGCTTTGCATCGCCACCATTGGTACTAGCAATAAAAATATCGCCAAGCATATCAAATACAAATTTCTTGCCATCGGGGCTAACATCTAAACTAGACCAGGTAGTTTCATTTGTGTTTATTTCGACCTTAGATAATGTCATGGGCGGATTTAAAACATCCCATGTTGCGAAAGGTTTTTCTTCTTCTTTTTCTTCGTGATCATCGGCGATACTTATTGCACTAAAGCTCAGTAAACCGAAAATTAGGAAGGGGATCAGATTTTGTCTTGTTGATATCATTATTTTTCTTCTGCCGTGAATTAATTAATGCTTAGGTGATGCGTCTTTATATGACTAGTCTACCTGTCATCCGCGCATTCTGCGATGAACAATAGATGTTAACAAAAAGTTATGCAACTTTCGTCTAGTTTATTACTCACATTTTCTGTAAATCCTAGAATAAGGAGAGGAATAAGGACACTCCTGTTTTGTCATTATATATTTACTAGGTGTGTCCTAATTTGGCATCGGTATTCTTGGAGAGACATCAGGTGTGTCTTTCTTGTTGCTGCTTGATGGGAGGATTTAAAATAGTTCGGTGGTAAATTGACGATTCCTGATGGCCATTTTACTCGAAGGGGCTATCTCGCCTAATTTATACTGCGCAGCGCCAGTAGGCTCAGCTAAGACATACGAAACGTCGTTTTGTATGATTTGCTCATCCGCTATATTGAGCTCAAGACTAATGCCAACTAATGCATGATTTGGTAAAAAAAACATTTGGGCTGGTAACCTTGGGTTATAGGATTTCAGAAGTGCAAGGAAAAGGGTTGATTTACTATCACAGTCGCCCTTGTTGTTTAACAATAATTGACGAGGTGCCGCAAAACCAGAGCCATTCGATGAAATACGATTTTCAAGATTGTCATACGGAATCGTTTGTAGCCAGCTCAATGTGAAATCTATAAATTCTCTGGCGTTATTTGGGGTGTTCATTTGCTCTTTGATAGCGAGTACAATGCCGTTAAGATTATGACTGCTTTCTTCAGCGTAACGAATATGATCTTGTTTAATCATCATCTGTCCCATTTCATTCCTAAATGAAATATAGTAATTTTTCGTTAAGTAATCGGCTTCTGCTTCTTCGTGTTTCTTACCAAGCGTCTCAGTAATTTCGTTTACTTGATCTGCTAACTTGCCAGTAACTTCCATATTCAAAGAAGCTCCAGAGCGGTTAATTGAGATTTTCGCCACTTTCGGATTTATTGTTTTTGCATATTTAAGTAAATTTCTATGAATATAATTTTGAGCGAGAGTTATGTTAAAGGCTGGAGCAGAATTAGGTAAATTATCGATGTTGGCATGCGAAAGTAAGAAATTTAGTTCACGAACACCATCCACACTTTGCCATTGATAATTGAATTCGATACCTGAGGCAGAAGTGGTTTTAAAAAAATGTGCTTGTTGTGAATTGGCCGTAAATGGCATAGCCAATAAAGCAAGATGGATTATAGCGCTGTACATCAGTTGCATTTTAAGGACCCTACAAAATTATTGGTCTACGTTCCCTCGTGAAAACCAGTTAAGTGATGAATGTAAATCAACAACGGTACCCACAATAATCAATGTGGGTGGTTTTAACAAAGCTACTTTCGGGTTCTTGACAATATTCTCAAGAGTCCCAGTTACAACTTCTTGATTTTCTCGTGTTGCAGATTGCACTAGTGCAATAGGCATTTTTGGGGACATCCCATGTTGAATAAGTTTGTCGCAAATAATAGGTAAGCCAGTCAGGCCCATATAAAACACAACGGTATGATTTTGTTGAACAAGTGCTGGCCAATTCAAATTGATAGTGTCATCTCGCAAATGGCCGGTTGTGAATGTTACTGACTGGGCATGATCGCGATGCGTCAAAGGTATACCTGCATAGCTTGCAGCACCTGTAGCTGCTGTAATGCCGGGGACTACTTGAAAGTCGACACCATGTTGAATGAGGGTTTCAATTTCTTCTCCGCCGCGGCCAAATACAAAGGGGTCGCCTCCTTTTAATCTTACCACTCTATTTCCAGCTAATGCCTGCTTGGCTAGCAGTTCGTTAATATCCTCTTGCGGTATCGTATGATTACTTTGTGCCTTCCCAACATAAATTTTTTCTGCGTCTCTACGCACGAGTTCAAGTATTTCTGGGCTGACCAACCGGTCATAAACAACAACATCAGCTTTTTGCATCAATCTTAATGCTCGGAACGTTAATAGGTCTGGATCTCCAGGACCCGCTCCAACCAAATAAACTTGGCCCGCTGGTTTATCGCCGTTTTTATAGGCAATAAGTGCCTTGTCGAATTGTCGCTCTGCAAGTTTATCGTTTCCTTGCAGAATGGATTCACCTACATCACCGTCGAGCACTTCCTCCCAAAAGTAGCGCCTATCAGTTACCGAGGAAAGAGCTTCTTTTACTGCATTGCGGAACTTAGCTGAAAAGTCACCTAATAATCTAATATTGGCTGGTATAACACTTTCTAATTTTTGACGAATGTAGCGTAGTAATACCGGCGCCACACCACCGCTGCTCATAGCGATAATGATAGGTGAGCGGTCGACGATAGATGGTGTGATAAATTTACATAGTGGTGTGTTATCGACTACGTTGACAAGCATATGTTTCGCGTGAGCTATGTCGTGGATATGTTTGTTAACCAAGCTATCATCGGTAGCAACAAAAATCATTTGTTTACCATCGATATCTGAGTCTTCAAACTTTCTTTCAATTAAAGTGACTTGAGTAGATTCGTTTGCAAGGCGCCTGACGGTGTCACTGACCCAAGGCGATACGATAGTAATCCTTGCGGGAGTCTTTAATAATAGTTCACATTTTCTAGCGGCAACTTCCCCTGCGCCAACTAATAGGCAATGGATGTGTTCAGCATCGACGAATATCGGGAAATACTTCATTAGTGTGCGCGCTTATCATAAAAACTAGGTTTGATTATGCGGGTTAACCTTATTCTAATATAGCAATATTTTTAAAGGTAATATTTCATTTTGGACTTAAAAAGTTAACAACAGCTTTATTTTATAACTTACTGAAAGCGAATTTCTTGTAACAGGTGTGTCTTTGTTGAGATTATGTAGTAAACAAACGGTTCAACAAGGTGTGTCCTTATTCAGGATTTAGGGCAAAAAAAAGCCACATAAAGTGGCTTTAATATTTCGTTGTCAGAAACGACTAGTTTTTACGTTTTGGCGGTGTATCAGACCATTCACGTATATTTAAGCGTTGACCCGCTACCCGTGTTTTGGACAGCGTTTCTTTCGTTTCATTTGGCATACTTTTCGGCAAGTCGACAGTCGTAAAGTTGTCATAGATTTCAATAGCACCTATGTTTTTACTGCTGATATTAGCTTCGTTAGCAATCGCACCAACAATATTCCCTGGCTTCGCACCATGAGAATGACCTACTTCGATTCTGAAACGCTGCATACCTTCATCAGGTGTACTTGCGCCTCTTGCTGGACGAGGTTTTCTTTCATTACGGTCACTTTTGCCGCGCTCAGTGCGTTCATTGCGACCTTGTCTTCTACCGTTATCACGTTCACCATGGTCACTGCGCTCATTAAACGTTGGTTTGCTATGCAAATCAGGACGGTCTGACTCTTTCAATAATAAAGGTTCATTACCTTGGGCAACTTTAGCAAGAGCGGCCATTATTAAATCGGGAGAAGCTTCAGTCTCTTCCATAATCGATTCGACGATCGGAATGTATGACTCAATTGATTCATCATTCATCGCTTCAATAATGCTTTGTTTGAAACGCACCAAACGTGACTCGTTCAATTGTGTAATTGAAGGAATATCCATGTTTTCGATACGTTGCTTGGTTGCTTTTTCAATAGCAAACAACAAACGCTTTTCACGATGAGAGATAAATAATATCGCATCACCAGTTCTTCCAGCGCGTCCTGTTCTACCTATGCGGTGAACATAAGACTCTGTATCGTATGGAATATCGTAGTTAATAACATGGCTGACGCGTTCAACGTCAAGACCACGAGCAACAACATCAGTCGCGACTAAAATATCAATGTCACCACGTTTCAATTTCTCAACCGTTCGTTCACGCGAATTTTGCGGAATATCACCGTTTAGGGGTTCAACGTCGTATCCACGAGCCATCAATTTTTCAGCTAGTTCAACCGTAGCAGTTTTCGTACGCACAAAGATAATCATTCCGTCGAATTCTTCGACTTCCATGATACGTGTGAGCGCTTCTAATTTGTGATGGCCAGCCACTTGGCAGTAGCGTTGCTTGATCATACTTGCTGATGAAACTGTTGATTCAATCTTAATATGTTCTGGATTTTTCAAATAACGTTTCGTTATTTTCTTAATCGCGTCAGGCATTGTTGCAGAAAATAACGCTGTTTGGCGTTCTGCAGGTGCGTGACTTAAAATAAGTTCAACGTCGTCTATGAAGCCCATTCTTAGCATCTCATCGGCTTCATCTAGAACCAAAAATCTAAGTTTGTCTAACTTCAGTGTTTTACGCTTTATATGATCGATAATACGACCTGGAGTACCTACAACAACTTGCACGCCGCGCTTAAGTTGGCGTATCTGATTATCATAAGACTGACCACCATATACTGGGAGTACTCGAATTTTTTTCGAAAAGCTGGCATAGACCTGAAACGCCTCAGCAACTTGAATAGCTAGTTCGCGCGTTGGCGCTAATACCAAAAGTTGTGTAGTGTTATCATCTGGGTCAATATTGGCTAGCATTGGGAGCGCAAATGCAGCCGTTTTACCAGTACCAGTTTGGGCTTGGCCCAAAAGGTCTCGACCATCGAGTAAAAGTGGAATACTCTTGGCTTGTATTGGAGATGGCTTTTCATAGCCTACTTTTTCTAGCGCTTGTAATAAATGCGCTGGAAGATTTAAATCTTTAAATGTAACATCGACAGTGTCGGTCATCGGGTATCCTGAGTGACTGAAAGGGGGCATTGCTGAAGGGTTGTGATAGCCTTCTAAAAAAAGAATTATATAAGAATTAGTGATGACTTACCATCATTTCTGTGGGTTAGTTCGTAACCACCTGAGTTAGTTAGTAATTAATTGAAATGAGGCTCGTTTTTTATTTCAAAAATAGTTTAAAATACAAGGGAGTAGCATAAAAAGTGGACAGCAGAATGAAAAGTACCAATCATAATCGCAAGCAAAGCAAGCGCATTTTCCCAAAGATGACAGCGGTTAAGAGAATATCGATTGCATTACTTTTGCTAACGACACTCATCGGTTTGAGCGGTTGCCAAAAGAAAACTAGCGAGCAGCATATTTCTGCTGCCAAAGATTTTGTTGTGAATGGTGACCAAAAATCAGCTATCGTGGAACTTAAAAATGCAATTCAAGTGGATCCTAAACAGGCTGAGGCACGTTTTGAATTAGGTAATTTGTACTTAGGACAAAACAACTATCAAGCCGCAGAAAAAGAGCTCAATCGGGCAATGGAACTAGGTTATTCACCTGCAAAGATAATACCTCTTCTCGCACGAGCTTATCAACGCACCGGGGCAAATACGGCGCTTGAGCAAATTGAACATGACATGGCGGAGCTAACTTCTGTAGAAAAAGCCGAAGTAGGTTACTACAAGGCACAATCGCTAATTCAACTCAATAAAACAGATGAAGCTTCGGTGTTAATTAAAGAGTTAATACAATTGGATACAAACTCCGTTTATAAAGGCTTAGCTGGTGTCCTTGATTTAGTGTTAGCACAAAATAATGATGAGGCATTAGCAAAAGCAATTGAATTGCGCAAGCAAGCTCCGCTTAATAAAGATGTCTTGAGCGTTGCAGCTCGCCTCTACCTATTAAATCGACAAATGACAGAAGCCGCCGACGTTTATGCCCAGTATGTGACAGCAGTGCCAGATGATATTGAAACACGATTTGTACTGGCGAACATGTTAGTTGAGCAAAACAGGACAGAGGAAGCTGAAGTGCATGTTGATCGTCTGTTAAATATCAATAACCAGAATGCGCTATTGAATCAATTAAAAGGGGTCATTCGGGCAGCAGACAAAGATTTTGCAAATGCCCAGAAGTTTTCTGAAGTTGCAATTAGCAACGGCAGCAACGATCCAATTGTTAGGTTGGTAGCAGGCTATAGCGCTTTTCAGCAAGGTGACTTTGAAACTGCAGTTTCGCATTTATCAATGATCGCGGGATCCTTACCTGATAATCACGCAGGACTGCGTATTTTAGCGGCAAGCCAACTGCAAACAGGAATGACAACAGAAGCATCAGAAGTATTAAAACGATTAGATAGCCTAACGGCTGCTGATGCGACATTATTTTCATCGGCAGGTTATGAATTACTGCAGTCAGGTGAAGCCAAAAAAGCCAAAGCTTTGGTTGAACGAGTCGAAAATATCAGTGAAACCGCTGATGATTTAACTCGATTAGGTGTATTAAAACTGAGTCTCAATAACATTGATGGTGTACTGGATTTGGAGAATGCGGTAGCAAAATCACCTGAATCGGTAACCGCAAAAACGACCTTGGCGACGGCTTATCTTGCGACTAACCAACTCGAAAAAGCACAGGCTTTGTCGGATGAGTGGAAGAAAGAAGCAAGTAGTGATCCGCAAGGATTCCTGTTGGCCGGTGAAGTAGCCCTTAGAAAAAATGATTTGCTCAAAGCCGAAGCTGAATTTTTAAGTGCATCAGCATTAGCGCCAAACGACAACAAAGTAAATATGGCATTAATTGGCTTAGATATACGCAATAAAAAGTTAGATGCGGCTACCATAAAGCTAAAAAAGATTATTGGGTTATCGCCGGATTATTTACCTTCATTGACTGCATACTTTGCACTAAACCAGCAGCGAGGGAAGGTAAGCGAGGGGTTAGAGCCAACATTAACGCAATTAAAGAAGACTCCGGAAAATATCAATCTCGTTATTTTAGCCGCCAGGATGCATGCTAGCGAGTCTAGTTTTGATAAGGCCTTAGAATTGTTAAACACTATTCCTGCTGATAAAAATGCACCTAATGCATTTTGGCCTAGTAAGGGATTCTCTCTACTACAATCTGGTCAAATAAGTGAAGCTGAAGCTCATTACGAAACCTGGATTGAATTGGCGCCAAATAACCGTGAAGCTGCACTCGGACAATTGCTTTTATTGGATAGCCAGAATAAATACGGCGATGGCTTAGCACTAACTAAGCGCTATTTAAAGGCTAGAGATGATATCCAAATCGAAGTTTTGCAAAGCTACTTTCACGTAATGACGGGTGATAGTGAAAGTGCTAGGTCAGTCATCGGTGGATTTACTAAAGAAGTGCAGCAATTACCTTTTGTCCGCGGTGTTATGGCGCGAGTTAAGCTGACAGACAAAAACGCTGTTGGTGCAGTTGACGACGCTGAAGCTGCGTTTAACGCAAACCAAAATTCGAAGAATTTACAGGTGCTTGTGTTGGCGTACGACCTAACAGAGCAAACTGACAAATCCTATGAGTTATTAGCAACATATTCTGCTAGCAAGCCCAAAGAACTCACTGCACTTATGATGTTAGCAGAAAAAGAGATGGGTAAAGATAAGACATCTGCAATTGCTAAATATAAGGCTGCTTTGGAGTTAAATCAAAACAACTTTGTGGTTCTAAATAACTTAGCTTACTTGTTGATGGAGGAAAATAACCTAAGTGATGCCTATGGGTTTGCAAAACGCGCCTTTGATTTAGAGCCAAATCACGTTGCAACTGTCGATACCTATGCTCAGATATTGGTTCGTCAAAATAAACCGGAAGAAGCATTAGAAGCTTATAATAGAGTTATGAATGAAGATGTACAGAATGAAGAGATATTCTTAAATTACATCGAAACTTTGTTAATTAACGGCAGTAAGATAATTGCAGAACGTGACCTCGAATCCCGCACGTTTTTGTTGCCAGAGTCAAACGCAAGGTTAGCGGAATTAAAAACGCAATACGGCCTTTAATATTAACAACCAGGTACTGCATCCTGCAGTGCCTCGACTAACTACCTATTAAGTGGGTTTCACTTTTATGTTCGAATCCATCCGCAGAGCCCTGTTTAATTTTAAACAAAACAGGTTTTTCGAATTTTTTGTTATTACTGTCATTATTATTTCTGCATTAGAGATTGGGGCAAAAACATATGACTTGTCAGAAACGTCGTTACTAGTCACTAGTTATCTTGATGTATTTATAACTTTATTTTTCTTAGTTGAAATAACAATTAGATTTTTATCTGAGGAAAATAAAAAGGATTTCTTTAAATCTGGTTGGAATATTTTTGACACAATGGTAGTTATCATTAGTCTAATTCCAATCAATGAATCTGAAATGGCTTTACTTGCAAGACTGATCAGAATCTTTCGCGTATTGCGTATGATTTCAATTATTCCAGAACTAAGAATACTTATTAATTCGTTATTACAAGCATTGCCTCGGTTGGGTTATGTTGTCTTGTTAATGTTTATTATTTTTTATATTTACGCTGCTGTTGGTAGCTTCCTGTTTCAAGATATTAATTCTGTTCTATGGGGGAATATTGCGATTTCAATGCTAACCTTGTTCAGAGTTATGACCTTTGAAGATTGGACCGACATTCAGTATGAAACGATGGAAGTATATCCAATGAGTTGGATATACTATATGACGTTCATATTTTTTACTGCGTTCGCTTTCTTGAATATGGTGATCGGCATTGTAGTTGGCGTAATGGATGAGGAAATGCATAAAGAACGTCTGAAGTCAGAGCCCTCAATGAATGAACTGCAAGATCAGATTAAAGATATCAGAGGACAGATTCAAATATTGATTGATAGGGATAAAAAGTAGTCACTTCGCCAAAGGAAGCAAAGCTTAACTAACTTTAGTTACTGATTGAACGGATAGGTGATTTGTATTCAGGCTAAAAACGAATTGTCATGTGTAAACAAACCTAGTGGGTAGAAACAATAATAAAAAAGCGGGAGTCTTAAATTAGACTACCGCTTTTTTTTAATGTTATTTACCGCGTCGCTTAGTTTTACATGGCGTGTTTTTTAGGCTTCATGACACGGTTTACAGCTAATAAATCATCTTCAGTAAGTGTGCCTGCTGCACGTTTGAGATTTATTATTGCTGAAATGAAACTATAACGAGCGTCTGCTAAGTTGCGTCTCGCATCAAACAAGTTTCTTGTACTATTTAATACATCTACAATTGTTCTTGTTCCTACATCAAAACCAGCTTCGGTCGCTTTTAATGCACTATCTGCAGATACTACTGATTGCTCTAAGGCACGAATTGTAGAGACTGCTGCTTTCACGTCGTTGTAAGAACTTCTTACTGAACGCACGGTTTGACGGTAGACAAGTTCTAGATTTTCACTAGCTATCACGTAACGACTGCGCGCTTGGTCAGTGCTTGTACTCACGCGACCACCTTGGTAGATTGGTATGCTCAAGCTTAAACCTAACGATTGACTATTCAGCGTTGGAAATTCATTCGAAGCGGAACCTTGAATTTCCGTAGTGCGGTCAACTCTGCTAAGGGAAGCAGATAGATCTAACGTTGGGTAATGGCCAGCCTTTGCAGATGCAATATCTTCCATTGCAATATCTTTTGCGAATCGCTGTATTAATAAATCAAAATTAGAGTCTTCTGCTAATTTTAACCAATCGTCTACATTTTCCGGTGCTGGCTGTGTCGCAGAGAATAAGCTTGTATCTAAAACAGAAATATCTTTATGGTACTTACCCGTAATTTCGCGTAACTCCTCTAATCGTAACTCTAACTGATTTTCAGCTCGGATTTGGCGTGCGACCGTATTATCGAAGTTAGCTTGAGCCTCATGAACGTCTGTAATAGCCGTTAAACCGACCTCAAATCGCTGCTTAGTTTGCTCTAGTTGACGTTCAATAGCTCGCAATTCAGCTTTTACGAATTCGACACTGTCTTGCTCTCTTAGTACCGCAAGATATGCATTGGTGACCCGAACGATGAGTAATTGTAAAGCTGAAGCTAGATTGGCATCACCTTGTTGTGCTACTTTTTCCGCTCTGTCCATACCTACCCAGTTGGCATGGTCGTAAATAGACATGCGTAAATCCAAACCCATGCTGAGTGTGTCAGATTCAGAATCGATTGTACCAAAGCCGTTTGCGGTTGTGAAAACTTGGTCACCAGAGTTTAGTGAGTAAGAAATTGCACCCGAAAGCTGAGGAAGCAGGTTAGCTCTGCTCAATGCTATTCCACTGTATGCGAGTTCTTTATCAGCCTTTGCTCGGTTAATAACAGGATCATTTTGTAGTGCAAGTTGATAAACTTGAGATAAGTCGTCTGCTAATACCGATGCAGTAAGAGTGCAACCGATAAATAGTGAAAGTAGCGTTTTCTTCATAAAATGACCTTAAAAATAGTATTTTTTACATTGAGCTTTTCAATTACATTAAGTGTAAGACATTCATGTCTTTAAACATAACGAATGGTTGTTACATATACCCACTAAGTGTAACAGAATGTTATTTTTATGCTGAAGTTCAGGACCGCATCGTTTACTTTAGTTAAAAAGTACCAAAGAGGATCAGAATGAAACAATTACAGTATGGTAATGCTGATGTAAAGATACTGGCTGAGGATACGGTTTTTAAAGGTTTTTTCGAAATGAAACGAGTTCAAGTTCAACATAAGTTATTTAATGGTAGTTGGAGTCGGATTTTATCTCGTGAAATGTTTGAACGCGGACATGCGGTCGCAGTCTTACCTTATGATCCAAATACGAAGGAGTTTGTACTAATCGAACAGTTCCGATTAGGCGCAATGGCAACGAGTGAGACACCTTGGTTGTTTGAAGTCATCGCGGGAATGATTGAACCTAATGAGGACCCGGGTGAAGTGTGTCACCGCGAATCTCAGGAAGAAGCTGGCATAAGTCTTACCGGCTTGCAGAAAGTGCTGACTTATTTATCGAGTCCCGGTGGAACGACTGAGCGCCTGCATATTTATATGGCGAAGACGGATGCAACCCTAGCGAGAGGAGTGCATGGATTGGAGACAGAGTCAGAAGATATTATGGTTCATAGGGTGAAAGAATCAGATGCAAGGCAATGGTTGGATAACGGGAAAGTTGATAACGCAGCGGCAATTATTGCTCTACAGTGGTTTTTCTTAAATAAGCAAAAACTACTAAAAAGTTGGAACTAGGACACACCTGTTTGTTATCCTCGCGAGCAGTTTACAATTAGAATGGTTTAAATTTTCATTTATTTAAAACATCAGCCGAAATATTAATATGACTAAGTTTAAGGAATAACTCTTGAGAAAGAAGTATGTACCGCATTTACCCAGTATTCTTGCAACTTGTGAGAATAACTACGCGTGTGCTCTTAAGCTTCTTCCTGACTGCGATTCAGAGAACCTTAGTTATGAATTTAAAATTAATGATGAACTGAAATATAAGATAAAAATTTTGGATTCAGCAAGATATACAAGTACGATAATGATGTCGCAGATGGCAGACAATACTCCAAGCTTTTTAAGACCTTCGATGGAAATAAGGTTGTATCACGATGCTAAGGTCGCAGAAGTTTTAAGTTGTCAGAAGGTTTCCAAGTTACAGCCAAGCTATGAATACCCTAACTTAAACATGCATTTGCGAAACGAAAAGCAAATGGTTAATGTTTTTTTAGCTGAGTGGCTGCATTTCTGCTTAGAGCAAAGAAAAATGCAAATTACAATAAGCTAGAAATATTATGGAAGTAAAATGGACCACGTTATTTATTTACACGGATTTCTTAGTTCACCTAAATCCGATAAAGCACGGCTAGTGGCGGAATATGTTACTCGCAACTACCCAAATATAAAGCTTCATGTCCCAACATTGCCGGGCGTTCCTGCAAAAGCTGTAGAGGTGGTTGAACAGCTAATAAGTACTATTTTGTCTAATAAAGGCTGCAACAAAGACACACCTAATAATGCTCTTAGACTTATTGGAAGTTCAATGGGCGGGTTTTTGTCTACTTATTTTGTTGAAACCTATGGAGGCAAGGCGGTTTTGGTTAATCCCGCAATTGAGCCGTTCAAGCTTCTAAAAGACTATTTTGGGGAACACACAAATCATTACACAGATGAGGTGTTTACTATCGATAAAAATAGCGTTGCTCAGCTACTCAAATTACACAAAATAACTAAGAAAGGTGACCCTAGTTATCTAGTTTATCTGCAAAAAGAAGACGAAACCTTAGATTATCATTTAGCCGAGATGAAATATGGCAGCGACCGTTGTATTGTTGAAGAAGGGGGTAATCATTCATTTGTTGGATTAGAAAAATATCTAAGCGACATTATTAGATTTTTGTTACATCAATAGGTCAGAATTTTTTAATGATAAGATTTATATTTGAATTTCCAACGTTTATTTTTAGACTTAAAACAGGTGTGTCTTTATTGACTGTTTTTAAGGCTAATGAAATTAGCTAAAACCTTCATTGCTCCAGAGCTTTAGCCTTGCTAATATCCTACTCAATAAATAAAATAAAAACGTAAGCAAGAGACTATGTCAACACAATATAATTCTGATGCTATTGAAGTCTTAAATGGCTTGGATCCGGTTAAACGCAGACCCGGAATGTACACGGATACAACCCGCCCAAATCATTTAAGTCAAGAAGTTATCGATAACAGCGTTGATGAAGCTCTCGGAGGTCATGCTTCCTCTATCAAAGTAATACTGCATGAAGACCAGTCCCTAGAAGTTGTCGATGATGGCCGAGGTATGCCTGTAGATATTCATCCTGAAGAAAAAATTTCAGGTGTTGAATTAATCATGACGAAATTACATTCGGGAGCCAAATTTTCTAATAAAAATTATGAATATTCAGGCGGTTTGCACGGTGTGGGTATATCGGTTGTAAACGCTTTATCAACGAGAGTTCTGGTCACTATTCGTCGCGATGGTAACGTTTATCAGATGACGTTTGAAAATGGCGATAAGGTCAAGGAACTTTCAATTGTTGATACTTGCGGTAAACGTAATACGGGAACTAGTGTTCATTTTTGGCCGGATCCTAAGTATTTTGACTCTTCAAAGTTTTCAGTGTCAAAGCTATTACATGTTTTACGCGCAAAGGCCGTGCTTTGCCCAGGCTTAAAAATTCGTTTTGACGATAAAATTTCGAAGGAAACGACGGAATGGTATTATGAAGACGGGTTGAGAGATTACCTCTATCAATCTGTAAAAGATTACATTACGTTACCGAATGACAGCCCTTTTATTGGGCAATTCGCAGGTAACGGAGAGGCTGCAGATTGGGCTGTAATGTGGCTACCAGAAGGTGGTGAAATGGTCACAGAAAGTTATGTGAATCTGATTCCTACAGCACAAGGTGGAACGCACGTAAATGGTCTTAGGCAAGGGCTTTTAGATTCAATGCGTGAATTTTGTGAGTTTCGTAACTTGCTCCCTAGAGGCGTTAAAATTACGGCTGACGATATTTGGGATCGTTGTAGTTATATACTTTCAACAAAAATGCACGATCCACAATTTGCGGGGCAAACGAAAGAGCGACTCTCTTCTCGTCAAGCTTCTGCTTTCGTTTCTGGGGTTGTCAAAGACTCGTTTAGTTTGTGGTTAAATCAACATACAGATGTCGCAGAACTGCTTGCTGACATGTGTATAAATAATGCACAGCGACGTTTGCGTCAAAGTAAAAAAGTTGCAAGGAAGAAAGTTACTCAAGGTCCTGCTTTACCGGGGAAGTTAACGGACTGTTCATCTCAAGATATTAATTATTCAGAGCTGTTCTTGGTTGAGGGTGATTCTGCAGGCGGTTCCGCCAAACAAGCACGCGACAGAGAATTCCAAGCTATAATGCCATTGAGAGGTAAAATATTAAACAGTTGGGAAGTCGATTCATCTCAAGTATTAGCATCGCAAGAAATACACGATATCTCTGTTGCGTTAGGCATTGATCCTGATTCTGAGGATTTATCAGGATTACGCTACGGTAAAATTTGTATTCTGGCCGATGCCGACTCTGATGGATTGCATATTGCAACATTGCTCTGTGCATTATTTGTAAAACACTTCAGAACGTTGGTTGACCAGGGGCACGTTTATGTTGCTATGCCGCCATTATTTAGAATCGATATTGGTAAAGAAGTTTATTATGCCCTAGATGAAAGCGAGAGACAGGGAATTTTGGACAGAATTGAAGCAGAGAAAAAACGAGGAAAAGTGAATGTGCAAAGATTCAAAGGGCTGGGTGAAATGAATCCTTTGCAACTTAGAGAAACTACTATGGATCCAAATACTCGCAGATTGGTGCAATTAACTAGTCACGATGCAGAGGAAATGCTTGAGTTGATGGATATGCTTCTATCTAAAAAGCGTTCTCCTGATCGCAAAGCATGGTTGGAAAACAAGGGTAACTTGGCAGTAATTGATTAGTACTGTTGTTTTAAAATATTTGGATTAGTAATGAAACGATTCATCACAGTTGCATCCGTTGTTCTGATTAGCTCATTTTGTCTTTCTGTGATTTTGTTAGTTGATTTGTCACCGATGGTTGCAAAAGATGCGCATCAGCAAGTTGAAAATGCTGAAAATGTTTCAGAGTTAATTAGTCAATTGCGAAGCAGTTTGAGAAATCGGTATCAAGGGCAACAAATAGATATTTCATATTCACAAGCCGAAAGTTTATTAGGCTTTACTCAGCGGGCTTTACCAAACTTAAATAGCGATATTAAATTATCTGAAGATCAAGCTGAAATGCTGGTTTCATATGAGCTTCCAGCTTACTTTTTCTCTTCTTATGTCAATGTATCAATCAAAGTTAAAGAAGCCAATTATTTGAATGTTGAGAGTGTTTCAGTTGGTGCTATTACTGTTCCGGGGCAATGGGCATTAAGTTGGATTGAATCATTAGCGAATTCTTATACAAATAGTGAAGTAGCGACGAAAGCTATCCAGCAAATAGAAAAGATAGATATATCACCCAATCAAATTATTATTAGTCTGAATCCTTTGGATTCTTTGCTCATAGAGTTAAAGAATATTAAGACGTCAGGTGATGACAATGAAAGACGGTTGTTGGGAATAAAAACAGCGCACTATTTAAGACTTCTAGATAGCCTCCCTTTGTCGAATGATTTAGCGATGCAAAATAAAGACACATCTCTTAGCTACTATTTGCACAAAGTCATGCTGGAAGCGAAGACAATGAGTGCTGAAGATCCGCAAGGAAATTCAAATTCAGCAACCTTAGAAAATGAAGCCGCTATAATGGCTTTAGCTATCTATGCTGGGCATCGGAGGTTTTCAACACTTTTTGGTGATTTGTCCTTTGTAGTCGATCCAATTCCGACAGTGCGAAAAAAACCAGTTTTGGCTAATAGACAGGATCTGAGTTTGCACTTTATATTTTCGGCTGCAATTAAACTATTATCAGAGCAAGGTATTAGTGTTGCTGTCGGTGAGTTTAAAGAGCTTATGGATAGAGGTAAAGGCGGTTCAGGTTATAGCTTTATTGATCTAACTGCAGATATGGCGGGGGCTAATTTTGCGACTTTAGCAGTTGACTCAAGAACAGCAGAGCAAATTCAAAATGTTATGTCATTTGAAGCAAATGAGACTTTATTTTTTCCCAGCATTGATGGTTTTGATGAAGGAATGAATAAGTCGCAATTTCGAAAAAAATATTCTGATGTAGGAAGTGCAGAATATTTAGAAGTAATTAATGAGATTGAAAGACGAATCAGTAGATTACCAGTTGGTAAAATATCAAATGAATAGAAATTTATGTGAATAGTCGAAGCGCTGTCGATATTCCTTTGAGTTTCTTTTGACGGAGCTTCTTTCGATACTCTTCCATATATGTTACTGAGCCAACAACATAACTGAATTCCTCTTCAATATGTGAAGTCAGTATTAGCCAATTGTCTTCATCAATTCCGAATTGGTCTAATATACTCGATTTAATCTTTATACTTGGTGCGTCTATTGTTCGAGCATTTTTACATCGTGTTGCAGTTTGACGCAATAGATTTGTATAACAGATTAATTCAATATTGATGAAGTTTGGTCCATTTTTAAGTGGGCTTTTTAACCATTTAAGTTCCATCGGTTGCTTTCCCACTTTTAAGCAAGCTAATCGTCTTTTTATACTCGTATAATGCGAATTTTCTAAGGTAGTAGCTATACCAGCTCTTATTGGATTTAAATCGACATAAACCATACATGAGACGATGGCACGCTCATCCAACAGCGCTTGAGATTTAAAACGGGACTCCCAAAACCGGCCGGAACAATGATCCTCTCTGTTGGCTCGCAGAGCAATATACTGGTTCAGCGCTTTCATAAAATAGCTAATACTAGTCAGTCTTTCTCTGTAAATTTTAGTGATTTTATGAATCGTAGATAATTGTATTGGTGTCAGTTTTTCTCTCTGCTGCGGGTCGATATACATAGCTGTAATTGTTTTGTTCGGGTGTATTGAGTGCCAGCGTTGAATTACCTCTAAGTTGCTCCAGGTTTGCGCGCGCTCAGTGTCTACATGCAACACCAGATGGTTGTGATTATGCATAATAGCGTAAGCACAAACGTTAATAGAAAATGCAGATGAAAGCTTAGTTAAACGCTTTTCAAACCAATCCCTACGATGCTCAAAACTATTTCCAGTGAATTTGTCATATCCGCACAGAAAAGCTCTGCGAACACAGCGGCTTATGCAATGGTAGTAAGAGGTTTGTGACAATATTATTTGTTTACTGCGAGCAACTGGCATTTGTAGTCCCTATATTTATCCTTCTGATAGAGTATTGGACTACGCCAAAAATAATAGCTGTCTTGAGATTCAGTTTTGCGTCTTGATGATAATAAACAGTTTAAAACGAAGACGCACCTATAATGTGCAGTTTGTTAAGTAACAAATCGAAAGTTATAAAGACGCGTAATGCTGAGAAATAGGTGTGTCCTACTCGACGGTGTGAGCGAAATCTATAGCGTTATTTTCAATTTTGCGAGTGTTAAAAGCATTAATTCCATCTTTTTTACTATAGTAGTGATTTCATTTTTAATATCAACATTGTCGCTTTGCAGTATTGAAATATCTTTTGCAAGTTCATCTACATATGGTCCAAAACGCTTACTCCTTGTAGTAAAACCATTATCTTCAGTGAAGATTACAGAGAACTTTGCTTTGCCCGCTTGTTGTAGTTTATCAAGTGCCGAATCTGCATCAATCGCCTTGCGATATATTATTTGCATGTTTTCAGTTATTTTTGCTAAAACCTGTTGCACGAAGATCTCCTAAAATTATTCTCAAGAAAAAGGCTGAATTGCCGATAAACTGTTGAAGTGCGCAATACTGCCCACTTTTTTATGCAGCTACAAGCAATAAAAGGAAAAGGTATGGATATTTCAGGTACTAGTGCCTCAAGTGTATCCGGTGCGCTGGAGATTAAATCTGCTAAGTTGGCCAAAAACCTACAAGAGCAGGAAGGTCAAGCAGCGCTTCAGTTGATTGAGTCAGCTGACGTACCCAAATCATCATCTAGCGCTGGATTAGGTTCTATTATTAACACTTATGCCTAAACCAGCACTTGATGACGGTTGTAAATTCAAGTCTATCGGCGTTTTGCTAGGTTGTCCTCCAATCTCAGTTACGAGTTTAGGGACAAGATATCCTGGCAAACGCTTTATTACTTCTTTCATTAATTCCTTAGCTCTTTCAACGTCGACATCAAAATGAGCTGCTCCTTTTACTTTATCTAATAGGTGCAAATAGTATGGCATCACGCCAATTTCAAAGAGAGACTCACTTAACGCAATTTGTTCATTTACATTATCATTGACTCCCTTTAAAAGGACCGCCTGATTGAGAAGCGTAATTCCTGATGCACGCATTTTTGAGCAGGCTTTAGCTAGCTCTGGACTGACTTCATTAGCGTGATTAGTATGCAATACCAATACTTTCTGAAAGCGACAATTTGTAAACCAGTCAATGAATTCATCATTTACTCGAGAGGGGATTACTACAGGCAACCTTGTGTGGATCCGAAGCCTTATTAAATGGGGTATTTCTTCAAGTTGTTTAACTAACCATTTTAGATGGCTGTCTTTTGACATTAACGGATCGCCACCAGAGAATATTACCTCAGTTATTTTTTTATTTTGTTTGATGTAAGTAATTGCCTCTTGTAATTCGCGTTTATTGACAGAGTTTTCTTCATATGGGAATTCTCGCCTAAAGCAATAACGACAGTTCACGGCACAACCACTTTTGACTATGAGCAAAACTCTATTTTCATATTTGT
>Ga0307488_10000716_pt1 | contig 27674 bp, 27 predicted proteins | sample SB02metaG_FD_202248 | JGI IMG/M metagenome (GOLD analysis project Ga0307488, IMG submission 202248) | Sea-ice brine microbial communities from Beaufort Sea near Barrow, Alaska, United States - SB 0.2 | ecosystem: Environmental > Aquatic > Marine > Coastal | place: USA: Alaska | collected...
AAAGCCAAAAAAGGATACAAACCGTTTAAATTACGAAACAAACTTAAGAGTAATCTAAATAAGTTACGTAAAATTATTGACTCTGATTTTAACAATATTAGTGATTTGCCTGAAATGAAATTACCGGGATCTTTAGCTAAATTAAATATTGATGGAATTACTGAACAAGCAGTAGAAGCTATTTTTAATGATGTTGCTGCACGATTAAAAGCATTAGAAGATGCGACACAACAAGTAGCAAACCAAGCACTTACTGGGACGTTTGAGGGAGTGGTAGCTGAGATGTACAAAGTATCATCAGTACTTTCTTCAAACTATTTAAGAACTTTTCCTAATTTGTTTGAAAATTTGAGAGAAAAAGGAAGCTCTATATCTAAAAAAATATATAGCGAACTTAACAAAGGGTCTAAAAGTAATAACCCGGCCGAAATTGAGCTATTAAATGTTTTATTAGAATTTGAGCTTGATTTTAAAGAAGGCTTATTAGGAAGTAAAAATACAAACCCAGTTATAGACATAAAAGGTAACAATAAAGTTGAGTTTTTTAGGAAAGACATATTCAAGTATTTTTTAAAAGACACTGACGGTTTAAACACACCACAAGAAGAGCTTTTGGATAGTAACACAATCAGCCAATTAGCACTGGCCGGCTTTACTTGGTTTGCTTCAAGAGGGCTGCACACAATTAACATGCCTGAAGAGGTTATGAATTTATATGTGGGTAAAGACAAAGATGCGCCTGTAACAGAAGACATGCGGCTTGTGCTTGAAAAATTAGGAGTATTAGTAGGACAGACTAATTATAACATAGGGCAAGACTTCTTAAAAAATATGGGACTAGATCCTAAAGACACTATGAGTGAAGCTGATCAAACTAGAATGGAAGCTTCAATAGGAGATTACGTTTTAGCTGCATTAGCACAAATGGAAATTGTTGAGTTTAAAAGTTTATCGACCTCAGATCTTAATAATTTAAGAGAAGAAGGTGACACACGTATTGAAAACGCTTTAGATGTGACACAACAAATAGACTCTGAAACACAAGAACTTATAGATAGTAATGTAAATCAAAAAACACAGACATATGAAAAAATAAGGTTTGTTAAAGTAAAAACTGAAATTTATTACGATATTGATTTAAGGAATGAGGTAGAAGTACCTGTTAAAAATTTAGCAAAATTAGAAAACCAATATGATTTAGGTAATAATCTATTTAACATAACTTTTGGGAAAAATATTAAAGGCAGCGGCGCAATATTTGAAGAGCCCAAAAAAGTTAATTCAAAAATTAAAAACAGCGAAGCAAAAGCATCCGAACAGCAAATAGAGAGTATGGATAAAAAACAAAAAGAAGCTAAAGGAATACGACAAGATAATTTAGAGGTTTACAATGCTTTTGGTAGAAATAAAAATGGCATTTCAATAGGATTAGCTACAATCGGAGGTTACGTATCTGATGTAAAAAACAATGTTACATTAGAAGAACAAGGTTCTGTTGAAAGCAAAAACAATGTTATTTTAAGAGATCAAAGAATATTAGATAATTTATTGGCTCTTATAAAAACGAAAAGAAAATCAGATCCAAAATTGTATCACGCACTAGTCATGTTGTCTAATGGAAGACAGAACAACGATACTATTTCTGTAAATGAACAAAGCAGTAAATTGCATAGACGTATGATGGGAACATTGAATCACAGAGACATTATTCAAACAGATGGTTCAGACGCAGCTGTTATAAATCGTTTGTTATTAGCTATTGCAAATAATTTAGGAATTTCAGGCAATTCTACTGAAAATGTATTACTTAAAATAGTTGATTTAGCTGCTAGTATTGATAACTCTACTGCAGACCTTGTATTTGTTGATGCTATTAAGGCTATTCAGGCCATGCAAAGTGAAAAAGGTGGCACATTTACTAAAGAACAAGAAGCTGCAGTTGTAGCCGCCTCTATAGAAGGCGGAGAGGGGTTTGCAACATTTGATGCGTTAATAACATTTGCCTCTTATCTAACAGCTAGAAAAACTGAGTCTTCTTTTAAAACCGGTATGTATAGAGGAGCTGATGCAACTAACAGTGGCGTTGCTATTAGTATTATTAGTTTAATGACTGCAAATGATTCAAGCACAAACTTAGAAGATATGCTTGAAAAAACTGGCATTTATTTTGATGAAACAACAGATTCTCTTAAGTGGAAACATAAATTAGGAAAAAATGATATTTACGAGACAGTTGTTTTAGAAACAAGTAGACAAGCTGATTCAATAGAAAAAGATATAGACGTGGTTCGGGAATCAACAAACAGTCTAGAGGATGCTAAATTAAAAATAATTGTAGATTATGTAATAGAAGTTTTTATAAATAAAGTGAAATATAAATTTCAAAGCGAAAGTACAAAAGAATTTTCTAAACAAGATAAATCATTGTTTGATAAGGTATTAATTGAATATACACGCAGAAAACTTAATATAAATATTAATAGCTTAAACACCGAAGACAAAAGAAAATTTTTATTTGATGACCTGGCTCAAATTACAAGTGGGGTTAACACTATAATAGGTGCGTTCACTACAAAAGAAGATTCTCAAGAAAGTGTTAAAAGCATTGCAAGAAATATGTTTAAAAGTCCTATTATTGCGAGCACTTATGGAGCTTTCTTAAATAGCGCAGCACGAAATTTTGCTGATAAAGCCATTGCATCATTCTTTAGTGAATTAACAGAATTAATGAACGAGTCTAATTCAGATATAAAAACTGATAGAATAGCAGAATTAGAAGAAGCATTAAATAAAGTTATATACCCAAATCGTAGCAAAGTTTTGTCATTAGATATTAAAAACTTTAAGCTAACTAAATTTGAAAGAAATCTATTAAGAAACAGCATATTAATTGCAAAAGGCGAAGCATTAAAAGAAGTATTAAATGGTGAGCTTGGGGGTATTTTTAAAGTACGACAAGAAATAAATAAAAGAGGACAAGAAGCAGTAATACTTTTTGAAACTATCTATAATAAAGAAGTAGAACTTGCAATGAAAAAGCAAGAAGGAAAAGCTTTAACCATTCAAGAAAAGAAAAAAATTCTAAAAAAATTAAATTACATGATGCCAATTGTTGAAACAGCTTTGGGCAAAAAAGAAGAGATTAACACAAATAGTGTAGGGCTAAATGAAGGTATGCCTTTGTTTAAATTATCTGATAGAGAGCTCAATCAAACAGATGAGTATTCAACAAGACTTCGAGTAAGAAAAGAAAAACCTTTGGTCAATAAAGTTGCGTCTATTGGTGGGCGTGGCAGAACAATTACGCTTGAACCATTAGGAGTAGCTGCAGGTGTAACGCTTAATATACAGATCGATGCTGCTGTAATGGCTTTAGTGTTATCAAAATTTGATGCGTTAAACTTATATGATGAAATTGGTCTTAAATTAAGGGATGAAGAAGCAGGAACTACTGAAATCAATAAAACATTTATTGAAACAATGAATTCTTATGATCCGTTAGTAGCGATGGGGGATGCGTTAAGTCGAACTTTTGTTGGATACGTTAAATACATTGCTGATGGCAAAGCACAAATCATTAAAGATGGTGGTACAAAAGCCGATTCAAACGCATGGGCAGAAAGTATTAACACTATTTTAGAGACAGCATTAAAAAAGCAAAAATACATTGGTAAATCAGATCCTAAAAAACTAAAAGAAATACAAAAAGCAATAGAAACATTTAAGTCTGACGCCCAAGTTAAAGCAAAAGCAAGAAAAATTTTATTAAGCAAAGTTACAAATGTTTTACATTATGACAGTAACTCTAAAGGCTATCAAAGTACTGAACAACAGAATACAGAAGAAGATATTAGCGCTCTTGTAGATGAGCTTATTAATGAGGAAATTAGAAAAGCAAGAGATGCTGCTGATAAATTAGGTTCTTCTCCCGCTTCTAATAATCAAGAATTTGAGCAATTTAAAAATGATAGCACGTATAGAGACGCCATAGGAAAAGATGCTCCTGACTTTATTACTTCTCTAAATACCGAAGAAGTATTTGAAAACTTAATAAACATAGGACATCAAAAAGAGTCTGCTGAACATTTAGAACATTTAAGATATGTGGTTACAAACATTATTGCTCCTAGAATGCGCAAAGTAGGTTTAAGTTTACAGACCAAAGGAAAGCGTACTCGTGGAGACGCTATACCGAGTATTCCAAGAGTATATATTAGTAACGCTACAGGTAGGCCAGAAAGTAAGATAAGTATGTCTGTAGCAGGAGCATATGTGCATGAACTAGGGCATTTAGCTACTTATGATCAAATTAATATTAATGATGGGGGAATTCAAAGAGAGTTTCATACTTTATTTAAATATGTACAGAGGTTAGTTAAAAAAGGCCAAATTGATTACACAGCTTTTTTACCAGATCGAAATGATACATCTGATCCAATAGCTAATGAAATAGCACAAGAGCGTTTAGATCATATTTTTGCTAACGAGGAAGTAATTGAAACAAAGCACACAGATGTGCATTCTGGAGAAGAGTTTATTTTAAAAAGAAATAACTTTTTACATGAATTTGCTATGCTTGGGTTGCTTGATGAGAATTTTAGAAAAACTTTAAAAGAGTTTACTCCTCCACAAGGTAAATTAATAAAAGGCGAAAACTTTGCTGAAAAGTTTATGAATTTTTTCCGAGAATTATTACGTAAATTTGATCAAAAATTATTAAACACAGGAAACTTAAACGCTGCAGATAAACTTCAAAAAATAATTGAAGCTATGACAAATGTTGAAAATAAGAATAAAAGTAAATTAGCTAGAAACTTTGAATTTTTTGAAGCCGGGAGTCGTTTAATGAAAACGGCGTTGACTAAAGTAATTGTTCAACCTCTAGTTACTTTGGCTTCAACGAGAGCGTTACAACAAAGCAAATATGCGCTTTTAAGTAGTGCAGCAAAAATAATTTCTGTAGCTCCCACTGTTAAGTTTAAAGATTTTATTGAAGCTTTGAGAAATACTAGAAGACGTATGGGAGCTTCTGCTTTAGGAATGACAGACTCTATTCTTAGGGAATTAACAGGTCCAAGCCCAGATATGATTGCTTATCATACTATGGTTAGTACAGTAAATAAACATGTGGATCAAAACGGGCAAGCCATAAATGACTCGGTTACTGTAGAAATGCGCGAAGCGTTTCTTAAAAAAGGGTTTTCAATAGATCAAAATCATTCTGTTAGTCGTGTGTACATGCGAGGAGATATGAGCTCTTTATATCTAAAATATACCAACAAAGAGATTGAAGAGTTTTTAAATGAAGATCAAGTCGCATTAGAAAAAGAAATTAAAGCGTTAGAAAATGAGCTATTAGGCATAACTGATGGTCAAGAGAACAACGGCAGAATTGTAGATTATTATATGCTTATGGCTAGAAGTCTTGCAGGTATTATGATTAATGGCAAAGCAGAAGCAAAAGTTAGCAGTATAAACGCACACAATATAGCTAACTTAAATCTTACTAATAAAAGTATAGATCCATTGATAGCCGATACAGCAGAAGAGGTGCTTAATAGGATTGTATCGTTAGAAGCTCTTAAAAGAGTTAATAATAAAGATAAAGCTAATTTAAAGAAAGTCTATGAAAGAGAGTATGCTAGAAAAGACATTAATGGAGAGCTCCTTGAAAATGGCATAGACTTTATTGCTGCTGCAAGCATTGATTTAAAAGAAGAAGCTATAGGAAAAAATGGTGTATTGAGAGGGCAGAGAGCTCTTGCTGTTCAAGGCTACGTTAAAGATATGTTTGATGCAGATACAAGTTATAGAGTAGGAACTGCAGCAGAAGCTGCGCATTATGAAAAATTACATTATGAAAGGCTAACAAAACCTATTCCTACAGATCCTTTAGCGGATGAAACAAGTAATGAAATAGTGGAGCCTTTGTATATTTATATAAATAAAGATCGAAGAGAGACGGCAAGAGAAGCTGGAGCAGTAACGATGCGACAAGAAGCCAGCAAAGGAACAGATATTATTGAAGTCAGTTCTCAACAAGGCAGTATGGAACCAGGAATGACCGGGGGAATTCAAGGAGACGCTATACTAAATAAAAATATGGATTTAGTAGACGAGTTCTTTAACGGCAACGATACACTTTCTTTAGATGGAGAAGCTAATATATTAGTTCCTATTACTGATGGCGTAGGACAAATATCTGGCTGGCGCTATCTAATGGATGAAAAAACTAAAAGACATATGCTTAATAGAGACGATGAATTTGGAGCTATGATGGCTTCAATGACATCTTCAAGTCAAGTAAACCCAGTAGGCACAAGACTAAATAGTAGAATTGTTAGTATGATTTTAGATACTTTTCAAACGGCTACTGTAAAACAAGCTGAACACTTTGTATTTATAGGAGAGAAATCTGAAGACCTTAACCTTAGAGAAACATGGCAAAGAATACCTCCTACAATGCGCCAAGAATTACAAAATGCTTTTGGTGAAAAAGGATTTTATGTTCACGAAGAACTTGTGGAACAACTTTTTGGACGCAAAAAGAAAAGAATTTCAGACTGGTTAGAACAGTACGCTAGTGAAATTGAAACAATGGAAAAAGAACATAGAAACGCATTTGCTGAAATGCTACTTGATAATGACGGTGCTTTAGCAAAATTAGGAATAACTCCAGGAGGGTTTAGAAAAGCTGGTGATGCATGGTACGAACTTGTAAAACTTGCTAAATACACAATTGTTGTAAAATTAGGACAAGTTTTATTAGAGAATGTGTTAAGTAACACGTTGGTTTTAGCTACAGCTGGGTTAAGTATTCCTGAAATTGTCAAATATAATATAACTGCTGTAACGCATTCTAGAGAATATGTAAAAAATACAAAAATAGTCTTAGCTTCTGAAAGAGCAATAAGCGTTAAATTAAGAAGAATAGAATCTGGAAATGTTAGCAGGGCTCTTAAAAATAATATTGAAAAAGATATTAAAGCTTTAAGAATTAAGATAATACAAAGCAACGAAAAGATGGCAATTAGCCCAGTTAGAGAGTTGAACGAAGCTGGTCTTTATCAGACTATTGTAGAAGAAATAGACATAGAGCAAAAAAGTGGAAAATACGCAACTATAGTGTCAGATTATTTAAAACCTGGCGCAGATAAATTAGGTCCACTTAAAGCACCTGTAGATGAATTCTTTGTAAACAAGACATCTGCTACAGGCAATTTCTTTAAAATTGCTACTCAACAAAGCGATTTTGTTGCAAGATTCGCTATGCATCAGCACAACATGAAAAGAAAAAAGATGTCAAAGAAAGAATCTTTTGCTCATGTAAAAAAATTATTTGTTGCGTATGATACAATGACACACGGAAATTTACAGTGGGGAAATGATGTAGGATTATTAATGTTTAGCAAATATGTGCTTCGTATTCAGGGGCAGATAATAAATCTTGTAATTAACCATCCTGCAAGAGTCGCTTCATTATTACTTTCAGCAGGATATCTTGATATACGTGTACCATTTATAACTAACTCATTCGCGTTAACAGGAAGCTTATTACACAATGTTAATCTTGATCCAACAGATATAGCATTAGCACCTCTTGCTAACGTCTATACAACCGCTGCATCAAGTGTTGTATTTGATGATGCTGTTACGGATTATGCTCTTTATTAGTTTTAGACTTTTTGTACGATTTATAATCAACATTTAAGCCTACAAAAATAAAAAGTGTAAATACTACGGCTAAAAGCACTACACCTATAATTGTTAATATATAGCCCATAAGCATAGACGCAAAAACAATACCTCCTAGCAATACTGTTGAAAGTACTGCTAGGATAAGGTTTTTAATTTTCTTAAACATAGTTAATTAGAATTGCTAAACAAACTTTGATCGTCAGAAGGTTCTTCGGTAGATTCTTCTGCAGCATCGTTTTTAGAAACAATGCTTTCTGTAAAAGGTAATTCTACTTGATCTATATTAGAAAGATTCACTGGGTCTGACTTATCTGCTTTTGATTTCCGTGAACAACATTTCTTTTTAGGAATATCTTCAGGATTCATAATACTTATAACAGCTGTATTGCCATTACTACCACGACCTGCGGTAAAAGTTACTTCTACGTGTTTACCAGCAAGGTTAATTCCTTGATGGGCTACGTATTCTTCCAGAGCTTTGTTTATCTCTGTATTTTTCAATGTAATATCCATTGTATTTCCTTGTTAAGATTTAAATGTTTGGCTTGCATAATGCGCAACCATTAAAGCATCGCTTTTGCCATCTTGTAAGCCGCCTTTTGAGCCTCTAATAGAGGCATCAGGATAAAGACGATCACATATACTAGCTACTTCGTTTTTAATAGCTTTGCCTTTGGTTTTTACACCTACAAACTTCTGCCATACTTTAGGAGTCACTAAACCTACAGATAATCCCACCACTTGTGGAATTACATTTACCCTTTCGACATTACGTCCAAAGCTAAAATTAGATTTAGCTGACATTCCAAATAAAGTATGAACATCTTCTATCATAACTACAGGAATATTAAACTTATTTTTAGCAGCAGTTAGCCATTCAGCGATATCTTTTGGTTTTTCAATATTTGAATAAAATTGCACATATTTAGTGCTGGGAACTAAAAGGCAATAATACCCTTTAGCTCCCGGATCACATGCAATATATGCTACAAGTTTGCTCATTAAGCGTTAGCAAATAAGCTTGAGGTTGCGGCTGGCGTAGCCGCTGTTGGTGTGCCAACAGTGGATGCGGCTGCAGCATCTCTACCAGTAGTAGATTTGTCAGGATATGTTCCTCCAAATTTACTTTCCCATTTATCAGTAAATGAGCCTTCGTCAGCACCTGCTTTAACTTCTGTTGCAGTTAAGCCGTCAGCGTTAAAGAATTTGTCAATGACATTTTCATCTTTAACTTCACCGCTTGGAACCCATTTGCCAGCACCATTGTCAGTTACTTTATCAACTGTTTGTTTAATAATACCTGCTAGAATTTCTTTTCCTAAAAGGTCACTAATGACAGCTGTTTTTTGTGGAATTTCAGCTTTAGCTTCAAAATCCCAACGATTTACAACTTTTTCAACTGTTTCTAAAGCATTCATTTTTGTTTTAAGAACAGCTTCAGTAAGTGATTCAGCTAATTTGTACCCAGGTAGATACTGTTTTTTGCCTTTAGCATCAATGTAAGTGTTTTTGTTGCCTTTGGCATCTCCACTTGAGATCCAAATTGTTTGGCGTACATTTGAGCCACTATCAACACCAGTTAGATGGAGATTAAGTGAAAGAGCTCCTCTTGCTGATTGATCAATATAAGCTAGTTCAATGTTCATGCGATGAAGACCTGAGTCAACTAGAAATGATCCACCTCCAACTGAGTCTTTGTCGCCTTCGATTGTGTCGTTTGATTCAAGATTACTTAGTAAAGACATAATGTCTCCTTCATATTTAGGTTAATATTATTTGTAATAACTATGCAAGCGGTCAATAACCAATTGCACATCGTTATCAATGTAGGTTTCGTCTATAGTCCACATACCCATAGAGCTTCTTATGGCTTCGTCCACTGTCTCTTTAGTGAGTTGTGTTTGGAACACATACTTAAAGCCTAACGCCTCTTCTTGAGGTGTTATATTTAGAAGAGATGATTTGTATTCTTCTAAAACTTTTGTAGGCACTTTTTTTGTGCTTATTACGGTTGAAAAAAAACTTTCAATACCGTTATTCATAAGAGAGCCTTTAACTTTGACTTTAGTTTCTCTATCTAAAGTTTTTTCATCCATCACTGTAAGTGTATGACCGATAAAAATAATATTTTTTGTTGACTTTGCTACATATTGGCTCATCAATATTTTAAAGAATTGAGCATATTCGCCCCATGCTTTCATTGTATTTGCTGATGTCAATACGTGAACAGATTCAAACATATCCATAGCAAAAGTTAAACTATCAATAACAATAGTATGAATATTTTTGTGCTGTTCTGCTGTCTCTAAAATAGAGTAGATCTGTTTAGGGTCAATAATAATTTCTTCTCTAAATGCTCCTTTAAAAGGAAGCTTTTTATTGTTTTCACAATTAAGATAAATTACGCCTTTTGGATCACCAATATTACGTAGAGATGCAGATTTACCAGTAGCAGTTTTGCCACTAATTAGTACAAGATTGTCGTTCATGTTTATTCCATATATTTTAAGAGTTAATTTAATCGCCGGAGGCGATATTACAAAGTGTCGCGTTTATGTATTGCTTTAGATGCAGTTACCAAAATAGTAGATAGGATTTCTGCTTCGCTCATTTTATCTGGTAATTTATTGTTAAGGCCAATAAGATTATTTTGTACGGCGTTAATATCCATACCAGAGTCTACAAGCATTAGTGCGTATCTAATGTATTGATTACTACGATTGCCTGTAGCAGTATTATCAATAAACCATCTTTCAACATTATTGAGAGATTGTTGATCGTTAATAATTTTCTTTCTTTCTTCATTTTTAGAAGTCTTTGGTATGAATAAAAGAGAGTCTAGTAACTTGCCTGAGTTATAAGCATGTTTACCATTAAATGTTTGCCATTTTCTAGAGCGTTGATTAGTTTGTTTATCAACATCAAAAGGAAGCCATTCAAATATGTTATTCATAAATTCTTTGAACTCATTAGCATCTAGTTTTAGTGTATGAGACATTGGAAGCAGTACTCTAAATCTGTTAGCTGCATCTGTATGTCTTTTTGTAGTGTATATTAATGAAGTGTAGTCTTTTAAAAGTAACTGGACTGTGTCCATACTTACACCATCATCAATGTCTAATACTACCATATTGAAGCCAGAAATAACATGATCTTCTTTACGATAATTGTCGTATAAATGATGAGAAACCCAATGATAATTAGGCAATTGTGTAAGCGTATGAAGCTTATCAAATGGAACATATTCACATTTGTAATTTTCTGCTAACTGAGTGCCGTAAGAAATAACCATTTTGGTTGTGTCAGTTTCTTTAAGAGCTTCGCCAATTAGAAACTCTATACCATCTGTAATGCTTTTCTTAATAATGATATTGTTTTTGTAACCATAAGCAATAGCCAAAGTCATCATCTCTCGTTTTTGATTTTCACTGCCTTTATAAAAAGGTAGGTCTTCAACCATATCAACGTGAGTAACTTCTCTGCCAATATGTGCAATGTAATTTGCAAGTTTAGTGTAGTTACGTTCTCTGGTTAACAAAGATTCAAATGCTTTGCCTGAATCCTCAACTATCTTAATAGCATTATATAGGTGATCTTCAGTTAGATTTGGACTGTTATCAATAAAGGCATATGTACCTGCTAACTTTAGTGTTTTAAAGTATCTATGTGCTACTTCTGCTTTACGAATTTCTTCATGATCTGATAATCCATTGGCTAGTCTTTCGCAAGCAATTTTATACTCAATTAATAATAAGCTAACGCTTTTATCAATATCTATTGTTGTACCAAAATAAGATGGATGAGCTAAATTACCTAGGTCATTAGATAAAGTCTGCAAGAAAGTATTTGCAGTATTATCTGTAAGCATATCATAGATTTCTTCGGGAGTTAGTGAAGTATTTCTAGTGGATGATTTAACATATCCAAAAAGACATCTGCGTGCATAACCGGTTTCTAACATAGCGTAGAATTCTTCTTCTACTCTGCCGCCGTTAAGCAACTTAGCAGGAGTACCGAAGAGCATCATATTTGTTGGTGTTTTACCATCAATTTCCTCGCCTCGAAGATTGTCTGCAGTGTTTTTAGTTAGCTTTTGTTTTACTTTACCAACGTCAAACAATTCTAAGAATGTATTTAGTACATCAATATTGCCTAAAAGATTAGAGCCAATCTCATCGATCTCCATATTCATAGAGCCGCAGTTTGACATTAAAAGTTTTTGTCGCATTTGTTTTACAGCTGCAGTTGTGCCACTATCAAATGAGAATGCAAAATTACCTAGAAGTTCAAATTCCTTGGTTGTTCTAAGTAATTCTTCACTTTCGTCAACATTTTTTTTAATAGCTCTTTTGATAGCAAGTTTGCTAAGATTAGCTTCACTCATTTTTGGAAAAGTTTCTTCTAAGAATCTTTCTTTAAATGTATTAATAACTTGTTCCTCAACAATGTTAGTTGAATGGCCTTTACCTTCGCCTGAATAAGCTAAGTTAAGGGCATAACAATTAACAGGTATTTTGCCTCTATCATGAGTATTTACAGATGCACGCATCATAGAAGCTACTTTAGTAAGATAGTAAGAAACCATTACATGAAAAAACAATCTGTTAGTGCTTTGTGTTTTTTGGCACAATACATCCACTAGCTTATCAGCTATTGGATGATAGTCCATTGCGTCATATGACTTCATTTTATTTCCATTCAAAATATGCGTAGCCTGTTGCTAAAGAATCTCTTTCAATACGACCTTGCCATACACGGGCAATAGTAGATCTTGATTTATTAGTTCCCATTTGTTTATTAACTTCCTGTACAAGGTCTTGAACAGTTACCATTGGAAGTCCTTTTTCTTTTGCAGTAAGATTATATCTCACTCTTTCAGTATGCATATGCATAATAAAATCAAAAGTATATTGAGTAAATGGGGTTGTATCTGATTGTTTACGAGGAGAAACTGAAGTTTTACGACTTAGCTTCACATTTTGAAATAAAGAATGTCCGAGTAGCGCCGCTGTACTAGACAGCAGATTATTAAAATACATTTTCATAGTATTATCCTTAAGTTACATTTTTAATGAGCCATCTGCGATATAATTGTCTTTTTGTTTACAGACATCAAATGCATCACAATATAGGCATCTTTTTACTTCGCCGGGGACTGTTACTACTTCGCCAACGCCGCCATCTGCAGCTAATCTACTAATGGCATCCCCATGCACGGCAAAGTTCTTAGTGCTTCGGGCTTTTTTAGCAGGATTCTTATAATATTTATGCATTGGAGCGGTTCTCCAAAGTTCTTCTTCTGTACAAGGTGGAATATCTTCTTCTGGACTAGTCCAATATTGTTCCATAGCATTAAGCTTGTCTACAATATATCTTTGTGTGTCTGCTAGAGATAACAAAGGTAACTCTACTGCCATTATTTTACTTATAGGGTAAGTTTTATCTGTTTTGGCTTGCATAGCTTTCCAATCTGTAAATACATATTGTATAAGCATAGTGTCATTTGTAATTACATCTGGGTTAAGCCATCTGTATATACTTCCTTGCATTGCAAATTTTTCATTGTTGGTTTTATTTACGTATGTATAAGTGCTTGTAGATTTAATATCTTCTAGCTTGCCATTAAATACAATGTCATATTTGCCTGAAATTGTGTAATTCCCTATTTTCTTATGAGCACGTTGCTCAAGATATACAGGAATTGCGTCAGGAGCTTGTTTTAAGCCCTCTGGAGATGGGTTAACGATAATTCTGTTAGCGATACTGTCTGGAAGACCTACCTTACGTAAAAGAGGGGCTACATCTCCTGTCCAAGCATTTTCCACACTATCATGAATAGCTGTACCTATTCTACTAGCGGCTAACACATTTACATTTGTTAATCCTGGTTCAGATTTAACTCGTCCAGTTAATATAATTTGTTTAATAGAGTTTAATAAACCAGTGGCGCTTATTGTTAAAGGATCGTTGTTATGATCGTATGTATCGTTAGCTAACCACACTTGCATAGAAAGTGTTATATCAGATGATAAATTCATAGTAATTCCTTAATTGTCAAACCAAAAAATTATGCGTGAATTTTCGGGTGAATGGTGGTTATTTTTGTCAGATGTATTAAATAAATTTAATATATGATTTAAGCCATTTAATACATAATAGCCTTCTTTTTCAGGGATAAGAGCAAACTCCATTATATATTGTTTTATCTCATTTAGGTAAATAAACGACTCTGAATGAGCATCATCAGCCCAATATTTTTTGTAAAAATCATGTGTGCCATCAGCTATATCAGAGGGTAATCCTAAAAGTGGTAAACTGTCATATCTTTCTTTTCTGACTCCAGCTAAAAACCCAAATAAATCATAATTTCTTGGGATAAAGATTTCACTTGCAATACCATTTTCTGATGAGTAATTATTGCAATACCAAGAGTTATCTACTTTATGTTCAACAAAACAATGAATGTCACATCCCATTATTTTTCTCCTGAATAATATGTTTAATAGTTGATTTTGTAATTTTGTTAGGCAAAGTATAATTTTGATTCCAACTTGGATAGAATATATCTACTTCTCCACCTAACTTTACAGTAGGGTGTTTAAGTTCTGGCAAGTCTTGCCATTCCATACATTCAATAAGATTGTCATTAAACCACTTAACGACACCGTAGGTGTCTCTTACTATAAAGTATAGTGCATCATGAATCTGAGCTATTGGCATAATATCCAGTGCGTGTTTAGAATTTAATGTTCTGTTTTGAAATTCTATACCTGCCCTATTAGTTAATAAGCCATAACTCTGTCCTAAAGAGTTACCAGCAGTTCTACTTTCTGCTCTGGCTTCTTTGGGTGTAGATTTTTTATTTAAATAGGTCTGAGATAGAATAGGTGTGCGCACTCTAAGTCCAAAAGCTACAGTAACGTGACCGTCTATTGTTGCTTGGTCTAGTTTAGAAGCTACCCATGCATCAGACACTTTATAAAGTTCATGATAATTAGTGTCTATTCGGTATGCTTCTTTAGCTGACAGTCCTACATTATCCATTAAGCCGAAAATAGTACCTCCGTAAGTCAATAGAAAAGTAGGGGCTTTAGAGGCTTGTCTAAGTTTAGGATATTTTTTAGCTATGCTGTTGATGCTAGTGACTGTATCTACGATGCCTGTCATTTGATCACCAAAATAACTATAAGCTCTAAGGCAATGACCATCATAACCATCAGTATAAACTTTTAATTTATTAGGGTCTTTGGTTGTCAGTGCTGATATTCTATCTTCTAAAGATGCAAAGTCAGCACCCATCATTAACCATCCTGGAGGTGCTTTAAAGCAGCCTTTAATATATTTAGCATAAATAGTTCCAGTGCTTGGAATGTTTTGTAAGTTTGGGTCTGAGCTTGAAAGCCTGCCACTAACTACAACACCTAAGTTAAAGTTCCCATACATATAGTAAAAGTTATCAGTTTTTTGAGCACTTTTAGCATAGAAATTTTTAATAAAATTATTAAGAATAATAGAAACTTCTTGTAACCCAACTAAAGCTGTAAGAATTGCTGTATGTTCAGAATTTTTTGCTTTAAGTAATAGCTTTTTAATTGTTTTAGCACCAACACCTGGCTCCCCGGTCTTAGTAAGATCAAGCTTTTCATACTCCATAATATCGTACAAAAGTTTTCTTGTCTGAAGATTGCTTGCTGGGTTGTAAGTGATGTCATTGAAATCTTCAAGAGGTTTGACTTTGACTTTCAGAAGTGCATTTTTTTTAACACATTCTTCTTTACGTAAATGTGTAATAAAATCTTTAATTAAATTTGTTTGAAACAAAGATTGAGTAAAAGTTTTTTGAATGTTGGTTAGATCATGTTGACTAACTTTAACCTCTTCAATGTCTATAGGCATTCCTACTAATTCCATTTGAAGAAGATTTTTAACACTAGGCATTAAAACATTATTGTACACGTTTTCTTGCTGATCTTTTACAAGAATAGGCCAATATTTATTTTTGACATACCACGTAGATAAACAGTCAATTAAATTATACTGAAGTAAAACGTCATTATCAATTAATGTAATGTCTTTAATATCATCTTGAGCATAGTTACCAGCAAATTCTTGAGATAACTCTTTTAAACTACGGCTCAAACGAGTGGTACTATTTGTAGCGCAGTAAGCTATTATTTTAGTGTCATGAATGGATCGAGTCATTACTTCCAGACCTTTAATCATAGCAGAATAATTAATACCATCTGCTTTCATCCATAACTCATAAATAAGCACTTTAATATCATAACTAGCATTATGAAATATTAGCGTGCCTTTATAGTTTGTAAAAAATTGTTTAAGTTTTTTATAGACTTTTATTTTTTGAGAGCCGTCTGTACGGAAAGCTATTCCATTATTTTCATTCCATGCAAAAGCAATAGTGCCTAGCTTTGCATCAGGAAGAAATAACGAAAAAGTTTCAATGTCACAAACAAGTTCTTTGTATTGATGTAATTTATCAATAGCTAAGGAAATATCTTCAAAAGTAGTTGGGTAGTGTGCTGAATGGATTATTGAAGCACCGGGAGATAAATACAAGCCCGCTAATTGTTGCTGTACAGTATTTAAAGAAGAATCAAGTTTTTCTTTTAATGTTGGATTATAGAATAATGCTTTGTAATTAATACCAAGAACAACTTTTATATGTTCAAACCCTTTAATTGCACAATCCATTACATAGCCATGATGAGGATCTGCTTTTCTTTGTTTTGTAAGAGTTTTAAAATAAGCTGAATCACAGACATAAAGAATCTTTACGTCCAAGTTATCAGCTGCTTTTAATACGTTTTGTAAATGCTTTTTAATAAGAGTGACTGGAGCTTTATCATTGATGTCATACTTTAAGCTTAACGCTATAAAATCTTCTGGTGGAATAGACGAATTATTTAGATATTCTTTTCTTAATTCTTTTTCTTTAAAAGCGATATCTTTTATAAGAATAGCTACTTTAAATGAAGTATTTTCTTCAAATATTATGTGCCTCATTTTAATATAAATCTCTCATTATGTTAGGGGGTAAATCAAGTGATACATTAACTTGAATGTCAAATTCAAAAGGCTCGCCTCTTTTTTCAATATCATCGTCATGTTCGCCTAATCTGACAAAAGCATATAAAATTTCTTGTTCATCTAAATGATCCATAAAAGTTTGAATTTGTTGAATTTCTGGATAGCTGTCATACCATTTTAAGCCAGAGCATGTAAAAAAAATTATTTCAGAATTAGTTTCGTATCCCAATTCACCAAGGTTTTTTTTAAAAACTTTTGAATTTTTAAGTAAATTTGGAAACACATTTTCTAACACGCTTGAGGCAAAATAATCTTTTTGATATATAGCAAAGACAACGTCTGACCTATATCCCATCTGTTAAAATCTTTCCCATTAAATATTGTTTAAACAAATCTACCATTTTACGATTTTTAATTAAAAAATTACCTCTAATACTTTCCTTTAGTCTAGGTTCTTCGCTAACATAAATGTACTTAGTCTCATCACGTAAATTTGTGTGATATGCCGGAGGCGTAAGTGCTAATACATCACCAAATGTTTCTGCTATAACAAAAACGTCTCTTAAATAAAGAACTATGCTTTTTTTGTCTTTTTCCAGTTCTGACTTATTATCAATTAATTGATTCATTTTAAAATGATATTCTTTTGGAAGCTCTACACGTTTATCCCAAGATCGGTAAAGATTACTTACTTTATCGTAAACTTTTCCTTGATAAAAAAATCCACATAAATAAGGAGTTGAAGTGAATCTTAAATCTTCTCTTAATATACTATTTATAAATTTTTCTGTATTTTTTTGATTAAGAGCAAAATCTTCTGAAAGAATTTTTTCAGATAAAGATAAATGGATATCATATCCTATCTGTTGATCTAATCTAACTGCCATGATTTATACTTCCATATTTTGGAGGTAAGTTTCCATAAAGAATGACTTGTTTAGACGCTCTTGAAATAGCAACATGAAGTAATCTAGCTACAACATTAGGTTGATGACATCGACTAATATCGTCTAAATCTATAAATACTTTGTTATAAGTAGAGCCTTGAGCTTTATGTATTGTTGATGCGTGAATAGGTCTAAGATCAGCAAAAAAATCTTGGATAGAAAAATATTTTGACCAGTCCTTAGTTTCTTTAGCTTTTATTGCAGCTTGCTTTACAAGAAGTTTAATCATTTGTGGATCTTTAGGCTGAAAAACATGTGTTTCATTACTAAGTGTGATCCACCAACCAGGTATGTCGTGTTCTTCTCCTGCAGTAATAGAAGAAACTATGGCTGCTTGTTCAGTGTGATAAGCCGTGCGACCATTTCTTCCTAATATAGGTTTGTTAGTTATAACTTTTTCTCCAACCTCAAATGCTTCAAATGAAGTATGTAGTCCTCGAACATAAGAGTTATAAGCACGTACTTTAACATTGCTCCAAGCCATTATCTTAGCGTGATTTTCATGAAGATTACGAGCATGTAAAAATTCGTAATTTATCTCATCTCTAAAAGATTCGCCATTACAATGTTTAATGTTTTTATCATCAATATTTATTACAGGAAATACACCTGTATCAATGGCATTTCTATAGCCTGTTGCAAGAGTATCTATTGGACCTCCGGGAGTAAATCTTTGTGAGTTAGTTAAAATTCCCTGAAGTTTTATATCTTTAAATACAGGGCTAATAGTTTCATGAACTGAAGTAAGTTGATATGGATCTCCAATATGAACCACTTTGCAATTCATTGTTGAACTTCTAATTGTATGTAATAAGTGAGTGTCTTCTTGACTTGCTTCATCAATAAAAACAACACTGTCTTCAACAACAGCATAATTGCTTGTTTTTTTTAAAGACGTTTTGCCTGTAAATAAATTATTAGTAACTTTTAAGCCAAGCAAAGCGTGAATTGTTTGAGCAGGTTCGCCTGTAAAGTCGGCTAAAACTCTAGCAGCTTTATTAGTAGTAGCCGTACAATGAATTTTTACTCCTGAACTTCCAGGAGATAATAAATGAGTGAGAGTATTAGACTTACGGAGTAAATCTATAAGATGTTTAGTTAAGTAACTTTTGCCACAGCCAGGAGATCCTAAAATAACCATCTCTTTTTCATGTGGTGTAGATACAAATTTCATAAACATATCAGCAACTGATTGCTGATCGATAGATAAAGGCATTAATATTCCTTAATATTTTAAATCATAATGAATTAAAGTACCAAAATTAACTTGAGCACTCTTATTATTTACTGAGATCCATACTACAGGATAGCCTGGATCTTCTATAATCTTTGAACAATATAAATCACTAAATATAATTAAAACAGTTGGTTTGTTTTTTTTATAATGATCAAAGATAGGTTGTAAGTTTGTGCCACCGCCTCCGTTGAATACAACAGTGTTATCCATACTGTCTTCTTTTTTAAGAGAATAAACATTATTAATTTGTGTATCAAAATCAATAATAGTTGTTAAGACAGGATTGACTAATTCTCGCATATATTTTGTTTCACCATAATAAGCAGAGAATTCTTCATTAGATACAGAAGCACTAGCATCAAATGCTAAAGCTAATTCATTCATACTTTCACCGTGAAGTCCGGGTAAAAAGAAATCTGGAAAAAATCTACGATTAGGGGTGCGGAAACTAAAGTCTGTTTTATCAAAAGCAGTCATGTAATTCATAAGAATAGTAAACCAATCTAACTTTGGATTAGTAAGCTCGTCTATCATTCTTTGTATATCTCCGGGAATTGTTCCCGATTCATCACCTCTTATTTTAGATTGTTGAGCAGCTTTCATAATAATTTGTTTAATGTTTAGCTTTTTTTGAGCAATTTCCATATCGCTTGCTGATTCATCATCAATTGGAATAATATCACAATCGTAATCTTCAGGCAAAGAATCAGGAAGTGCGTCATAAACTTCTTCTGTAGACATATGTCTATACTGATCATCAATGTAAGCGCCGTCAGGTAAAATAAACCCAGCGTCTACTAACATTATGTTAATTACATAATCAGCAGCTATATTGTATTTTTGTTTATCAAAAGATCTTCCTCTATCTACATGGCTAAAAGCCACGTGCCATGCTTCATGTGCAAGTAAACCTATTTGTTCATCAGAAGTAAGATTTGAAAAGAAATCTGGATTAATAATAAGCTTTTCACCATCTGTACCTGCAGTTGGAAGGCCCTTGTCCCAGCTTTGTTTTAAAGAAAATAAGATAGTACATATAAAAGCACTACTTTGTTTAGTCATGATGCCTATTTTAGCTTTATTAAGCAGTTGATCTAATTCTTTTTGGGTTTCCATTATAAAAGAGCTTTTGAATTTTTAGCAATCCATTCAGCAATACCAGGAACTTTCATAAATGATCTATCTTTCATGATTGCTTCACGTAAGCTATTGATTTGAAATTCAATAGGAAGCCTGATTATCATAGACATTAGAAGGTCTATGTTTGTTCTTGTAATATGAGCACCTATCATACCAGATGTTGCATAAAGAATGCTTGGCTCTGTAGATATTTCAATTCCTAATGGATCTTTAATAATTTGCTCGATAGTAGGAAGTCTATCATAGATAGAACAAAATGAAGTAAACTCCATTGCTGGGCCTTCGCCAATTGTACCTGCTATAATAGGGGCTTTGTTTGGTAAAATACTTGCCCAGCCTTTAATTATTTTAGATAAGAATTCCCACGTACGAGGACAAGGAAATGTTTTATCTGAATGATCGGGATCAAAGCTATGTAATAGCTCTGGTCTAAAATTAATAAATGATGTAATTCTATAATCTATACTCTCTTTAGCTGCCCAGTTTAACCAGTCTTTAAGATTAGCTTCCATTTCAAAATGAATCATTCTTGATTGCATAGCTGTAGAAAGCTTAGTAACAATAGCTTTATCTGTAATAAGATTACCTGCACAAATAATAGCAACTTTGTTATGTAATTTGTGTAAACCAACTTCTTTATCTAATACTATCTTATAAGCAGCTGCTTGTACAGATTGTGGGGCTGAGTTAAACTCGTCCATTAATAGTAACCAACCACTGTAGCCTGTTGGGATAGGATCTCCAACTATTGGAAATGTATTCATAGGAACGTAGCTTGCTTTAGATTTGTCTTCGTTAATCATAGGAAACCCGCCTAAGTCAGTTGGGTCACATTGAGATAAGCGAAGATCAATTACTTTTAGGTTTTGTTCTTCAGCAATTTGTTTTGCAAGTGATGACTTTCCTAAACCTGGGGAAGAAGTAAGCATTGGGACAAGCCCTTGCTTTAAAACGTCCATCATTAGCTCAATTGATTGAGAGGGAGTTATTGTTATGGTCATTGTAATTTCCTTTAATGATAAATATTAACAAAACATGATGCAGCAAAGGGATCGAACCTTTCGCCCTGTTAATGACAACAGTTTACAGGTGTCATAAATCACTGTCAGCTCCCCCAAGGAACTGCACCAAGTTTTGTTAATTTGAGTTATTTATAAGAATAGCCGTAGGCTATTTATTTAATATGGGATCTTTGATATGCTTCCATTTCGTCAGCAATTTCAAGAGAACGGTCAATTTGTTTGCTTGGCCCTTCTGCTTGCATACGGTGAGCTGCCCATGTTCTAATAGCATTTGGAGCTTGAGCATCATGTCCAAGTAAAAAGAATATTGGTTCATCTTCTTTTACACGAGCAGCATATTTATTCATCATAATAGATGAAGCAATTTGTACACCGGGTATTTCATATCCGTTGTAAGTAAGCTGTTTAATAAGACGATCTGCTTCAACATCGCTTTGATACATGTCTACGTCCAACTCGTATAAAAAGTTAGATAAGATTTGTTTAACTGATTTCTGTGCCATATTATTTCTCCTCTTTTTCGTTTTCGTTAGATGTAATTTGAAAATTAACGGTTATCCCATTGGGTTCACTATATGTGATTTCCCAATGATGTGTGGGGCATGTATCTAACCATGCATTAAACTCTATCTCATCCATAATTACTTCCTAGTTAATATATTAATAATTTTATCTTGTTGTTGATGTAGATTAAGACCTATTAATCCATATTCTAATAGATGTAGATAATCTTTTGCATTTAAATAGCGTTCAATAGGAAAAGGATCTGATTCAAAATGATCATTTTCAATATGTTGTTTAACTATAGATATATGTCTAACATATTTTTTATACAGCTGTTCTTTTTCGTTGGTTAACATAATATTACGAAAAGAATCTTCAGTCATATCTTTCATAAGTTCATCATCAAGAAGATTTTTGATTTTGCCCATTATTTTAACATATTAGGTGTAACCATATTACGGCCTACCTCTCCATATTCTGTGTGTAACACAATAGATTTCATTGATTGCTTTGCTCTCCAGCCGCCGGAGGCTGCGTATTCATCTTTAGGAGCAAGTATGCCATGAGATTCTGTAGTGATACCTGGATGCTCTTTAATATGATCATGATGCACATGTCCAGTATGAACAGTTCTGTATTGTGTATCTCCCCACATTTTAGGCCAGTCAGTGGCAATAACAAGAGGGAGTTTATCCATCTTAATTTTATCGCCGTGATGCGTTGCTACTAAGTTTTTACCAAACTTAAATATATGTATATTTCTTGGAGTTCTGTCAGGAATCACACGAGGCTCATTTTCATAGTACATGTAAAACATTTCCATAAAAGCAGCCATAGGACCACGGTCATGATTACCAGTCTCTAATATTAAGCGCACTTCTTTATGTTTTTCTAAAGCAGCTCGCACAATATATTTAATAGACCTTAGCCCAGCACGAACAACCGCCTGATAACGACTATCAGCATCTAAGACGTTTCCGCTGTGACTTGTAACTGGTTTGTGTCCTTCAAAATGAAGAAAGTCGCCTAATACAAGAATAGCAGCTTGTTCTGAGCAAGGCGCAGTATCTACTAGATAATCCATAGCACTGCAAAGAAGTTCTTCGGATATTTTAGTGTCGTAGTTTGCTCCGCCTGTTTCTTCTCCCCAGGCTAACATACCCATATGGTGATCACCGACTGGGTAAAGTGTTAGCAAGTCACTATTAGTTTCTGTAGGAGAGACAATAGGCTCAACTCTTGGTATGTCATCTGACATTGCTAAAACAGCTGCTTGCATAGCAAGCTCGCGTTGTTCTCTATCACGGGTAGTTTTTACCCATTGAATTTTAGCGTCCCCGGTTGATTTATCATAGAGAGTGGATGTGCCGATAACTGAAAAGCCTTCGGGAGTTATTTGATCCATGCCGTGTTTAGGAGAGTACCCTCTGTTGATGGCTTTTTTTACACGAGCTTGTAAAGTAACTTGTTGAATTCCTAAAGCAGCAGAGGCTTTATGATATGTTCCATACTGAGCGTATGCTTCAACAGCTTCAATTAATAAATCTTCTGATAATGATGGGCGTCCCATTAGTCATCTCCATACTCTATTTGAATAAGCAACTCAATATTATGAATTGCTTTGCGTAGATCTTCTACGCCATTTTTATCTGCATGTCGGCAGATGTATTTAATTACGTTACTTTCACAATAATTAAGTCTATTTTTCTGCGCGAACTCGATTGGCTGAATTGCCATGCCTTTGTAATGATAACCACCAATTTGTTTATCAAGAGGTTGATCTTTTATTTCTGGGATTTTTTCTAACCAAGTATCTTTGTTAGATTCGGCTATTGCTTTTGCGAAATCGCTTTTTCTACTCATCACTTGATTCCTGTCTTTGGTTAACAGCAGTGTATATAGAGCGCTCATAGGGCGCATTAATAGGAGGGGTTTGTGGATAAGTCCACTTGATCATTGTTTTTTGTCTTCTAGCTTCGCCGTGTTCGTATAAATCGCTCATGATCGTTCCGTTATTTAATATGTATAATGAGAGGAAACACCTACCAAAATGCTTCCTCTCATTACCTTCGTAGGGCTAAAGGAATTAATAAAAAAATCCCTACGGCTGATTCTTTAACCATCCACAATCTGCATATATTTGGTGCATACATTTAGCTCTTTGGATAGCAATTATAATATTTTGTTTCATACTGTTATTTTTACTAATTTCTCTTATATAAACTGTATCAGATTCGTTAGGCTTAAGTCTAATTTCAGCTGAGTTTGGGTGAGTATACCCTCCTAGCTCCAATTCTCCTAATTCATGAGCTTCATCTATTACTTCCTCAAGAGATCTAGCAGAAAGAGGGTCTAGTATTTCTTTTAATTGTTGGGAAGCTTTTTCCGATGTAATCATAATACTCTTTCTTTTAATTAAGGGCGAGGATTAGGAAATGGGGATAACCTAATCCTCTAAACCTTTGAGATAATGTGTGGGCAAACTCAAAGGTTATTTTGTTAAAGTTAATGAATTGCATCACTTGCCGGAGGCAAGCGTCCCGAATCCATTTCATCTATAAAAAACTGTACTCTGCACTCTTCGTTGCAGAAATGTTCTGAAAACATACGATAAGTATCTTCGTATATTGGGTCGTATGGTTTATCGCATTGTACGCAATAATTCAAATATCTAGCCTTCTTTTAATAATTGCTTTAACAGATGTAACACTTCTATTTAAAATATCAGATATTTCATTATGTGAAGTATTACCTTCTAAAAGCAATTCTATTGCAGCAAGCTCTTCTTGAGACCAGCGTTTAGCAGGAATTTTTTTTGCAAAATTACGTCTAAGTCTTTTTAAATTAAGCTTACTTATTATTTTGTAAGGCTTATGTTTTACTTCTTTAAAAAAAGGATCATAATTTTTAGGAGTGTATTTATCAAGCTTAAGGATATGCGCTATTAAATGAGCTGTAGATCCTGATGCGCCTTTTTGAATTATATTTTGTACAAAAGTCTCGCTAACATTTATATGCTTAGAAAGCTCATGTCTTAAAGTTTGATGGGTCATTTCTGACATGCCCATTGCAAGAATTATTTTATTTGCCGGTAAAACTGTTTCTCTCATCTTACTCACCTTTTAAATAATTAGGAGGGAAGGCAGTGCGAAACCTGACCTTCCCCCTGTCCGAAGTCCTTGTAATAAGGGGAGAATACCTCGGATGTTGATTAATGACTTAATTATTGAAATAATCAAGCTTTTTTTATATAAATCGACCACAAAAACAGCCGAAGGCTGATAACATAAGGGCTATAGGTGTAATATAGTAAAGGTGGTACGATTTTAAAAAGTTAGTATATCGGTTTAGAAGTAAAAAAAAGCACCTTGAAAAGATGCTTTTGCATCTTTCCAAGGAAGCTTAAATGATTAACTTAATGCGTAATCTGCATTAGTTATAGAAGTATGTAAATTGTCAGATAATTTAATATGTTGCAAATCAACATCATCAGTAATTTCTCTTAAAATATCTCCAAGAAGATCACTTTTAGCAATTTCTGCGAGTATATCAACATAGTTTTGTCTAACTTTATTCATATAGTTAGGAGAAGACCAGAAACTGTCGTGAATTGTAAGAAGAGCAAAATCTTGTTTATCAGCCCTTCTAACCATTTCTCTCACAACATAACCATCAATGCTATGAATTATATTAGCAGCAAGAGACAAGCCTTTAGGAGTAGGTTTGTTTTCATAAGTTCTAAAAGTATAAGTAGCATGGTTTAACTCATCAATTTCAATTTTCATATCGTTTACTTGCATGACAGGTATTTTTGCTACATGACCATCAGGAAGTGTCCATGTATGGCTTAATGCATTTGGTCTCCAACAATCTTGCATATCTTTCATACATTCCATAGCTCCAGGTAGTTGTTCTTGAAGTATTTGTTGAAATTTAATTAACTCTTCAGTTCCTTCTCCGAACAGTTCTTCAGGTTGCTTTTTAGATCCATAAAATGTAGTCATTACAGGTTTCTTTACATCTGACTTAGAGTAATTAAGACCTGTAACTTTATTAATGCGATCAGCAACTTTAGTATAAACATCTTCTCGTTGACCACTATCAATAAGATTTACATTAGAAGCAGTAGTATGACAGCCAATTAAACAAGCCATTATTTGCAGCCCAGACGCTGTAGCATCTAAACCCATGATAAATCCTGTGGCTACGCCTTTGTCAGCGTCTCTGAGAGCCCTTACAGCTTTTGCGTATAGAATTGGTTCTTCTGCGGATTCTGTTAAATCCTCAAGCACTGTTCTATTACTGTGAGTCCAATGTATTCTTTCTTGCCAAGTAATTTTGCTAAATCCGTATTGGTTAGCAATATCAATTAGTATATATTCTCTTCCAGTGAATTGTTGCATAATATATCTCCTATCTATGCGTTTGATTTAATTTTATCGTAAGCTCCTAATAAACACTCTATTTCCATTTTCTTCATATCTTCACGAAGATCTATTAGAGCATTTACTAAGATATTGAAATTTTCGTATTCTAGATCCATAAATGTAAGATAGTCTTCATTATTTAAAGGCAAAACATCGTTTATTAAATCTAATTCAAATTGTATGCTTGGCTTGTTAATTGAATTATTAATACCTAAATAAATATTTATAGAATCTTCATCTAAGTTAAGATTACCTGAAACAGATATATCTGGTTGATATGAAGCTTTTTTATTTTTATTTACAACTACCTTAGTCATTTTATAATCTCTCTTTTAGTTAGATTAATTAATGCTTTTTTGTAGCTAGTAGATTGTATATTTACTTCGTGACCTTGGGAATACATTCTGCCACGTTTGTCAAATCTCCAATTTAAATAGAAGGAGTTGCCATAACTAAGTAACTCTTGATAGACTTTTCTTGAACTTATTATAAGTCTCAAAAAGTTAGACATTTTTTCTGACGTGTCAATGTCTTTCTTTGGCTTTTCTTCTAGTTTTAGGGTAGGTCTATCTAAGCTTAAAGGTATCTTAGCCATAATGTTTAAAACATCTATAGCTTGATAACCTTCATGATGGTTATTTGCACCAAGAATAACACTTTCATCTTTTGTAAGATAACCACTTTGAGAGTTATTGTGTATTAGATCTGGCTCACATATCATTGGAGGTAAATACTTCATTCTATGTATTTTATCTAACGTCTCTTTTTCAAGAATGAACTTAGGAATTATCAAAATACTTCCTGTTTCACTATTAGCAGCAGAAACTATGTCATAAATGCCTGCATTTCTGCACACAGCAAGTATTTCACTAGCTGTTTTTACATTATCAATAACATTCTCAAACTTAAACACATCTCCTAGTCTAGAAGCTATGGATTGTATAGGTTTTTGTCCTGTTTCGCTTAGTACTGCAATAAACAATTCATTCATTATAGATTGAATTGGTACATTGTTACGGACATGTTGTATTCTAGTTTGCTTACTAGAATAATAAGATCCTGTAAGATAAACTATAATGGCTTTGTTTAGACGTCTGTTAATTTCTTTAAAATCAGAGTTGTCTATATCTTCTTGAACAACTTTTTTAATGTTTGTTTTAGAATAGGTATCTTCAATACCTTTTTGCAATTGTTTTGTGAATGTTAGCATAATACTTCTCCTTATTTGCTAATTGATTTGATAAGTATAAGTACTCGCCGGAGGCGAGCACAACTAGAACAGGACTATCTTACTAGGACTATCTTATTTATAGTACCTATCCAGTGAGTAGCCAGGTGGCGAATGCCACTGGCTATTCACAAGGCAGGTACGGTACTTAAATATCTCGGTAAACGGTGAGCCAAACCCATATACCAAAGATGATTATAATAGCTTCAACTAAAGCTATTGCACATATGATGTAGCCTTCAATAGACATTGGGTCTAAATGTATCATTATACACCCCTTGTACTAAAAACACTTAGTATAAAGTTTTGAAGGGCTAGTACACTTTCCTTACTCATTTTACGAGGAGTAAAGTTACGATGATTAAACTCATCTGGCTTTATGTCTATACTTTTACCTACATAAAGAGCAGTAAACATAGCATC
>Ga0307488_10000717_pt1 | contig 27627 bp, 23 predicted proteins | sample SB02metaG_FD_202248 | JGI IMG/M metagenome (GOLD analysis project Ga0307488, IMG submission 202248) | Sea-ice brine microbial communities from Beaufort Sea near Barrow, Alaska, United States - SB 0.2 | ecosystem: Environmental > Aquatic > Marine > Coastal | place: USA: Alaska | collected...
TGAATTCAAAAGAAGAACTGGCGCTATGTTGTAACTCAATCAAAGACTGCATCCATTTTCGCGCACGGACTTGTGCCGTTGTATCATTACTGTCTTTGGTGTCTTTATAGACCCAATGCGCCGCCACCCCTTTGTCAGCCATATGATCCATGTCGTTGGTACGGATCTGAATTTCGACCGGAATACCGTGTGGACCAATCAAGGATGTGTGCAATGATTGATAGCCATTAGTGCGAGGGATAGCGATATAATCCTTAAAGCGACTCTCGATGGGTTTGTATAAGCCATGCATAGCACCTAGCGCTCGATAACAATGATCAACCGAGTCTACTACCACCCGAAAAGCATAAATATCCATGACTTCATTGAACATCAATTCTTTATTTTTCATCTTACGATAAATCGAATACAAATGTTTTTCGCGACCCGTGACAGTCGCGTTTATTTTAACGGCAGCTAAACGTGCTTCAACTTCTTTGCGGGTATTTTCAATGACTTCTTTGCGGTTACCACGGGCTTGTTTCACAGCGTTGCCTAATGCACGATAGCGCATCGGGTACATAGCTTGAAAACCCAATTCTTCAAGCTCATTTTTAATTTGGTGAATACCTAAGCGATGGGCAATCGGCGCATATATTTCTAACGTTTCGCGAGCAATACGCCGCCGCTTATCTGGACGTAGGGAACCTAAAGTACGCATATTGTGGGTGCGATCGGCCAGTTTGATAAGGATGACACGGATATCCTGGACCATGGCCATCATCATCTTACGAAAATTTTCTGCTTGTGCCTCTTGTGTGCTACTGAAGTGAATTTTTTCTAGTTTACTGACTCCTTCAACGAGCTCGCCTACTGTTTCTCCAAACTGTTGACTCAAGCCTTCTCTATTGTGATGAGTATCTTCTATCACGTCATGTAATAAGGCTGCCATCAAGGTTTCATGGTCAAGCCGCATGTCAGCTAAGATACCCGCTACCGCGACAGGATGGGTAATGTAAGGATCACCACTGGAACGCATTTGTCCGCTGTGAGCATCTCTGGCTACAATAAAAGCGCGCTGAGTATCCGCCACCTTGTCGGGAGGTAAATAGGCTTCCAGCTTTTGTTTTAAACCTTCAAAAAGATACACAGAAAACGCTTATAAAATAATGAATAAACTAAGAATACGGTGAATTTGGCAGGAAACCAACGGCTAAACATCAGATTGATGAAAAGCCGCTAAAATAAATCGAATTATTGCTCTTGCAGAATGTTTGCTACAGAAGCAAATTCAGCTTTGTCATGTGCTTGTTGATCGAGCTGATTTTCAGCTTCTAACGTATCGGCCGTCACTAAACCTAGTTCTATTTCCCGTAATGCAATCACGGTAGGCTTATCTGTGCCACGTTCTACTAAGGGCTCTTTACCTTCAATAGCAATTTGGCGAGCACGACGAGCAGCAACTAAAACCAAATCAAATCGGTTGCCAATTTTATCTACAGCATCTTCAACTGTTACGCGGGCCATGATGATCTCCGTCGGGTGTAATATGAAAAAAAGGTGGCATAGTGTACGGGTTAATACCACATTTTGAAAGTCATTTGATCTGTTAATGATTGCCTAAATAGCAATTAGGATCCCAATAAATTATCAAATAATTGCTGATGGCGAATAATCTGTTTTTCTTTGCGTAAACGGCGAGTGGTCACTATCGCATCTAGCTCAGCCAATGCAGCACTAAAGTTATCATTCACCACCACAAAATCAAATTCATAATAATGGGAAATTTCAGAAACAGCTTTGATCATACGTTGTTCAATGACCTCAGATGAGTCTTGCCCCCGCTCAGTTAAACGTCTTTTTAGTTCATTTTTTGAAGGCGGAGCAACAAAAATGGTCGCGGTATCGGGTATTTGTGCTTTGACCTGCCGTGCTCCTTGCCAATCAATATCCAGGAAAACATCTATACCTTTTTGCAGCGTTTGCTCTATGACGACCTTAGACGTGCCGTAATAATGACCAAATACTTCTGCATGTTCAAAAAAGGCACCTTGCTCAATCAGTGACTCAAATTCTGTGCGGTCAACAAAATGATAATGCACACCGTCAATTTCTCCGGGGCGTGGTGCTCTTGTAGTATGTGAAACTGATACTTGCATCGCATTATCATGGGCATCTGTAGAAGGGTGTTTTTCTAATAGAGCTTTGATTAAGCTAGATTTTCCGGCTCCAGATGGCGCCGCTAAAATAAATAAATTTCCAAGAGTTTGAGGCATTTTTTATCTTTTAATGATTAATTATTGTGTCGCGTTTGACTAGCAATGTTAGCATAATCTTATTGTATGCAATATGCCGCAGTGTATTAACCATGATGTTTGAGAACAGCACCAAAATCATCATCAATAAACAGCCACCTTTGCAGCAATTATGGGTAGCGACTAAGTTTAATGGTCATCATTTTAACTTTCAAGACAAGCAATGGATAGATAAACGTACAGGGGTTTTTACATAACGCGGTGCCCAAGCAAACTGAACAAACCATTACCCTTAAACAATAAGCCCGTAACCAACGAGATAATGTCCATGAGCGAACAAGCTTTACCTTATGTTGAAGTCAATCCTAAAAGTGACGCGAAAGCCACAGTCATATGGCTCCATGGCTTAGGCGATTCTGGGAATGGGTTTGCCCCCATAGTACCGGATCTAAAATTACCTGATGAACTAGGCATTCGGTTTGTTTTCCCCCATGCACCTATGCGCCCTGTCACCATCAATAATGGTATGTCAATGCGCGCTTGGTACGATATTACCAGCCTAGATTTTAATAACAGGGCAGATAGCCAAGGTGTGAAAGCGTCATCAGACTTAGTCGCCGATTTAATTGAAAAAGAAATTGCCCAAGGTATTCCAGCAAATAAAATTGTCTTGGCAGGCTTTTCTCAAGGTGGAGTGATTGCCTTGCATCTAGGCACTCGCTACGAAAAAACCTTGGCCGGTGTGATGTCTATGTCTAGTTATATGAGTGAGCCAGAAAAACTCAGTAATGAGGCGCACTCAGCAAACAAAAACACCCCCATTTTTGTGGCTCATGGTACCCATGACGATGTGGTGCCTATCTTTATGGGCAATACTGCGTTTAAAGTGTTAGAAAGTAACGGTTTTCAAGCCACTTGGCATGAATATGCGATGCAACATAACGTGTGTATGCAACAGCTCAACGATATTTCAAGCTGGTTACAAGAAAAATTATGTTAGCAAATGAAGGTGAGTTCTATACTTTTTGGTTTTTAATGGTTAATTTGTAGACAGAAGGCAATGCGTTTGGAGGTCATGTATTTTGGATAAGAGTCAGTTACTTAGCTTCGAAGGGGCGTTAGAAGCATTTATTGCTCATACTAAGGCGCAACAACTCGCAGTACTGGCAAACATGGTTAGTTTGGCTGAGGCGGAGGAAATTTTGCAAGAAGCTTATTTGAAAATTTATCTGCTGGTGAGTAAAAATCCAAATAAAAAACAGCCATTAACACAATTGATGTCCCTGCAACCCATGCTCTATTCTATTGTCAAAAACCTCGCTATTAGCAATATTCGACATCAAAAAGTAGTCAAGCTTCATTTACAACAAAGTGGCAGTTTAATGGCAGAAAATGGGGCTTTGCAACCCCAAAGCTCAGAGTATGAGTTAATTAAGAAAGATCAAGATGCTTTATTACTCAGTGCTATCAATCAGCTTCCACCTATCTGTAGACAAGTATTTGTGCAACGTAAACTCCATTCAAAAAGTCATGCTGATATTGCAGCTATGCTCGGAATCTCTACAAAGACTGTGGAGAGTCATTTAGCGAAAGGACTGGCTTTGTGCAGAGATTTTGTACGTAAATCAAAGCGGGAAGAGAACAATACTTTACGAGCGAATTCAATGTGAATATCGAACAGTGGTCAGGTTATGAAGTGTCAGAGTTTGTGCTTGAAGAAGCAGCAAATTGGATAGCCTTCCTTGATTCAAAAAATGTAGATGAAAATCGACAGATTGCGTTTTATACATGGTTGCAAGCACACCCATCACATCAACATGCCTATTTGGAACTTTCAGAGTTATGGGCTAAAAGTGCATGTATAAAAAGCATGGAACATATGGTTGAAAAATCCAAAGTCGTGTCTTTTCCAGGTCAAATTCCTAGGTTAAGCATTCCAACTGAAATTCCTCAATCCTCATCCAGTCCCTCTTGGGCATATTCATTGGCTATCGGCCTGATTTTTGTTGGCCTAAGCCTGCCTATTATTCAACATCTTGTTTAAGGACCCAAGACGTTTTTTTTGTGCTTTGTAAATTGATTGTAAATAAAAGTAAGGGTTTTTAGCTCATCAAGCGTTTGTAATGAAAGAATAACAATTCATTCATCGAGACAAACCCATGACACATTGTTTTACGCAGCAAAAAAAACATCAATTTACACCCAAGCTTCTCTCACTCGCCATGGCTTCTATTTTTTCATTGTCAACGTTTGCCCAAGAGGCCACAACTAATGATGAAGACAAAGAGGTCGAAAAAATCCAAGTGGTGGGTTCCCACATAAAAGGAGGACAAGTAGCTGAAGCCCTCGCCGTTACTGTTATAGATGCGGATGCTATTGGATCATTGGGGATAGACTCCATCGATGATTTATTACAGCTTATCCCTGAAAATGGACAAAACTTTTTTAATGAAGCTGAAAATATCGGTGGTGGTGTGAATGCCGCTCGTGGTGATGTAGGCACATACAATCTGCGTAACTTGGGTACGGGTAACACTTTAGTGTTGCTTAATGGTCGAAGAATGGTTAATTCAGCGTCGTATCAAACAGAAGAAGTGGGTGGCAGCTTTGTACCTGTCAGTTCTGTTAACGTGAATACTATTCCTGTTGTCGGCTTAGACAGAGTGGAGGTGTTACGTGACGGTGCATCGGCCATCTATGGTGCAGATGCAGTAGCAGGTGTGGTCAATCATGTATTAAAATCTGATTTTGTAGGTTTTACCTTATCTGGACGATGGGCTGAATATGAACATTTACCCCGTGATCAACAAACTTTGACTGTTGAATGGGGTAAAGACTTTAACGAAGGTAGAACCAATGTCAGTACCTTTTTCAATTATTTTTCTCGGGACAGGGTAAATTCCCAAGACGATGAACGTTGGGCAAATTCCGATTTTCGTTCACGTGTACCGGAAAATTCACCTTGGTTTGGTGACACAGCGTTTCGCAACAATTCCGCTAACTCCCTGTTTGGCCAGTTTGACTTAGTCAGCAGTGCATCAGGTGCCGGTGTAAGAGATATATTTACTGATAGCCGTGGTGAGTTTGAAACCTTTCCTATTGGAGATGACCGTTGCCAATATGACATCAATGCTACGACTTGTGGCGGCATTGATGGCCAAGGTACCAACCGATTAAACCTTAATGCAGACCGTGACTTAAGTTCAGAGCTGTCACGTATGAACTTTTTTATGTTCGTTAACCATGAATTAGAAAATGGCGTTGAAGCCTTCACTGAGCTGTCTTATTACCAGTCTGAAACCAACTTAAGACGCCATGCCACTGCATCATTTTCAACCTCAAAGCTAAGAGTAGGGGCTGAAAACTACTACAATCCTTTTGGCCCATGTGGTTCGCCCAACAGACTCTCAGATGAATTGATACCTGATGTGCCCTGCAGTGGTTTAGAATTAACCATAGATAATTATCGATTTGCTGAACTACCACGCATAGTGGATAACGACGGTGATACTTATCGTTTCTTACAAGGTTTTAGAGGTGAAATGGGAGAGTGGGATTGGGAAACCGCTTTTGCACATTCCAAAGCAACAAAAGAAGATATAACCCGTAATCGTGTATCAAATAATCTGATGGCAGAAGCCTTGTTTGACCCAACAGCTGCAGCCTACAACCCATTCAGTGGCGGGGTTAATTCAAATATTGAACGAGCTCTCATAGAAGTAGTGCGCTATAACGAAACAGAATTAACCACTTTTGATGCCAAATTCGCTCACCCCGAAATTTTTATGTTACCCGCAGGCCCAGTGGGTTTTGTTGTCGGGGTTGAATACCGTGAAGAATCATTTATTGATGATCGCGACGATAGACTCGATGGCACTATTCCTTTCACCGATTATGAAGGTGACACATACCCTTATGTTTCAGATGTGGTTAACTCAAGCCCCACTCCTGATAGCAGTGGTGAACGTGATGTCACTTCATTATTTGCTGAGGTTCAAGTGCCGATTCTTGACAACTTGAATGCCCAAGTGGCATTACGTTATGAAGACTTTTCTGATGTGGGTAACACTACCGTAGGTAAAGTCGCCTTTGGCTGGCGACCAATCGATATGTTGTTAGTTCGTGGTTCGTGGTCAGAAGCGTTTAGAGCCCCTAACCTAGTCACGGTAAATGAAGATATCGTCGCCCGTAACAATACGCGAGACGATTATGCCTGTATATATGCAGCAGAAAACGGCGGTGATCTGGATCAAGACATTCTTGATTGTAGAAACTCCATACAACGTATAGCTCAGGGTAGTGATTTTTTACAACCTGAAGAATCCATTAATACATCAGTGGGTATAGTGCTCACACCCACCGATGATCTCACCTTTACCTTCGATTATTGGTCAATTGAAAAAGAGAACACTATTGGGTTGTTTGGTGAAGAGAATCACACAGTATTGGATTTATTATCACGCATTGAAAATGGTCTGAATAATTGTGGCACTGCCCAGTTTAATCCTGCTGTCACTCGTCAAACGCCAGATGATGATCAAACCAGCATATATGAAGCAGCGGGGATCTGTGCCGGCGGCGACATCCAATTTATTGATGATCAATACGCTAACTTAGATGACCGTAACTTAGCAGGGTATGACATTGGCATTTATTACGACTTACAGACAGAAATAGGCAATTTTAAGTTTAGTTACAACGGTTCATTTATTGAAAAATTTGAACAAATCGCTGGTGGTCAAGCAGCAATATTAGTAGCGGCACAAGCGTCCGGTGTGTTGCCAGCAAGTATCCCTATTGGGGGTTTTGCTGACTTAATTGGACAGGACGGTAATCAAGAACAGCGTCAATCTATGCGAGTGTCATGGCGAAAAGGTGATCTTGCTGCTTCTTTAAGTGGCAACAAGATAGGCAGTTTCTATCAAAGCTCATTAACACTAGATGATGGTACTCGCTATATAATACCTTCAATGACTACATTTAACGCCACTGTTGACTATAGTTTTGATGTGAATAACATCAGTACTCGTTTACGCTTTGGTATTCGTAACCTAACCGATGAACGAGCGCCACTTGCTGACCGTTATTTTGGGTTTTTCTCCGATGCACATCGAGATTATGGTCGCAGTTATTACATGGATTTTAAAACCAAGTTCTAGTTCCTTTCTGTACAAGGGCCAAGTTTCTAAGGTGATCTGGCCCTTCTAAATCAAATAATAAACTTAACCACAAGGCAGTAAAATGAGTAATAGCTTACCGGATATTACCGATCAACATCGTGCTCGATTCCAAGATATAGGTTTGGTCATGGGACCAGGCGTTTTTGTGTTGATGATGTTATTTGGAGGATCCCAAACTACAATGGAACCTGCGGCATGGCGTGTGGCAGCTGTTGGTTTATGGATGGCCATTTGGTGGGCAACCGAGGCGGTGCCTGTTCCTGTTACCGCATTCTTACCCATAGTTGTCTTTCCATTTTTAGGTATTAGTTCCTTAGCAGAAGCGACAGCATCTTATGCCAATCCAATTATTTATTTATTTTTAGGGGCGTTTATTTTAGCCCTAGCAGTAGAAAGATGGGATTTACACAAACGTATTGCCTTGGGCATTTTATTCTATACGGGTACTGATGGTAGTCGCCTGATTGGCGGTTTTATGTTAGTTGCCGCTTTATTGTCTATGTGGATGACAAACACTTCCACCACTATGATGTTAATGCCCATTGCATTATCTGTCGCAAGAGTCATTGCAGACAACAATACCCACCTGAACCAAGAACAAACCAAATCATTTCAAGTGGCCATGTTACTTGGGCTGGCATATGCCGCTACAATAGGAGGTTTAGCCACATTAGTAGGCACCCCACCCAACGCCCTCTTAGCCGCGTTTCTAATCGAAAACTATGACATTAAAATCACCTTTGCCAGTTGGATGTTAGTGGGGGTACCTGTGATGCTAGTGATGTTGCCATTGGCTTGGTTCTCGCTAACGCGTTGGACGTTTAGGATAGATATTCCGGCCAACCCTGAGGTGAACAAACATTTAGCAGAGTTAAAAGAAGACCTAGGGAAAATGACCTCCGCTGAAAAACGAGTGGCCGCAATTTTTGCACTCGTTGTCATATTCTGGATTGTGAGAAGGCCGATATCCACTTTATTGAATATCGATTTTTTAAGTGATACTGGCATAGTGATGTCAGCAGCCTTGTTGCTGTTTTTATTGCCCAGTGGCGATCAAAAGCAACCTCAAATTATGATTTGGCATGATGTGAATCGACTTCCTTGGGGTGTATTAATTTTGTTTGGAGGAGGCTTAAGTTTAGCCGCGGCGGTATCTTCTTCGGGGCTGGCAGCTTGGTTAGGCAGTAGCCTTACTCCTCTTGGTGCATTTGGCATATTTACCTTAGTGATTGCGGCTACCGGATTAGTGATTTTTTTAACTGAACTCACTAGCAATGTCGCTACAGCCGCTACCTTTTTACCCGTAGTCGCTGCCGTTGCACTTGAATTAGGGGTGTCGCCATTATTATTATGTATTCCTATTACACTCGCGGCAAGTTGTGCCTTTATGTTGCCAGTTGCCACACCGCCTAATGCCATTGTATTTGCATCAGGACTTATCAATATCCCGCAGATGATCAGAGCAGGCGCAGTATTAAATGTGATTGGCATGGTGTTACTTTCAGTCGTCTCGATTTGGTTAGCACCTTTGGTGTTTTTATGAGGCGGCTGATGTCTTACACGTTAGCTTTAAAGGTTTCCAGTGTTGCATTTTTAATGGTGTTTTCATCTCATAATATTCATGCAAAAGGTAACGTCAATAATAGCGATGCCTTTTTTAAGGCCATAGTCGCTCCCAATGTCCAACCCACATCTAACCCTACGCGGATATTATTTGTGGGTAATAGTTTTAGTTTTTACAATAATGGCATACACAATCATCTTGGTAGTTTGATCCGATCCACTGGAGCATGGAAAAGACAACAAAATCGGCTGCGATTATCCACCTTGTCCGGTGGGCATATAAGCGAGCACAGTGCCGATTTAGAATCTATATTAAGTGACGCATCTCAAAATTGGCATGCCATTGTTTTACAGGGACACAGTAATGAGCCTATTAGCGCCAAAAAAAATAAGGCGTTTGTTTTAGCGACTGTAAAGGCGGTTAAACAAATAAAAGCGAACGGTATACAGCCAATATTGTTTATGACCTGGGGTTATAAAGGAGAGCCAGAGATGGGGATAGAACTTAGCAATGTTTATACTAAATTAGCTAATAAGTTAGAGGTGTTGGTGGTACCAGTAGGTGTTGCTTTTGCTAGTGCAGAAGCAGAGCTGAGCAATATCGAACTGTTTGTGCCTGATGTGTTAGGTGTTGACAGCGAAAATCAACTTACCTACCGCAAAAACTGGAAACACCCTAGTGAAGCGGGCACCTATTTAGCTGCCTGTATATTTTATGCAACCTTGTATCAACGCTCACCCGAGGGTGTTATTTTCACCGGTAAATTGGAACAAAATACCGCTTTGGCCTTACAAAAACTTAGTTGGCGTGTCACTCAACAATTTTTCAAACGGAAAAGTAATGCAATCAATTAGCCCTAAAAATACTCTACTGAGTTTATTGTGTTGTTTGTTTAGTGCAAATCTTTATGCAAAGAGCTGTGAGTTTCAAGCAGTGAGTTTTACCACCAGTTTTGAAACGGGCAAGCTCAATAGTTGTGCACAATTATCCGACAATCATTATTTATTAACCACCGATGCTGAAAATCGCCCGATTAACCTAAGCCCTTGGTATGCCTTTAAAGTTGAACCAAATGAAACGGCTAAAACCCAGAAAATAAAAATTAGCATCCAAGCAGAACAAGCTAAACCTAGATACCTGCCTAAAATGAGTGCCGACAACAAAACCTGGCAAGACCTACCTTTTGTGATCAAAGACAATCAGATAACGTTTGAAATTACCCTTTCCAAAGCGTTGTTTATTGCAGGGCAAGAAATCATCAATAATGCACAATACCTGAGCTGGATGAACAAAATAGCTCAATACAGCAGTTTTACCAAGATCAAGCTAGGCAATTCTACATTAGGTCGGCCCATTGATGGCTTAATTTCGCAAAACGCCAATAATACTGAATGGTTATTGATTGTAGGTCGTCAACATCCACCAGAAGTGACAGGTGCACTAGCGCTGCTTAGTTTTGTTGATGAATTAGCACAAGGCACCCAACGTCAAAAAGCTTTTCTTGAGCGTTTTAATGTACTGATTGTCCCTAATCTGAATCCTGACGGTGTAGCTGCTGGAAACTGGCGGCACAATAATAAAGGTATTGACCTAAATCGTGACTGGGGGAAATTCACCCAAATAGAAACACTAAGGGTTAAGACCAAACTAGACGCCATTCTCATCGGCTCACAACGCATCGTATTTGCTTTGGACTTTCACTCCACTCAGCAGGATATCTTTTATACTATGCCAACAGATTACACTGTGGCACCCAGCCAATTTTCCAATGACTGGTTGAGTAAAATAAAAACGCAAACGGTTTCGTCTTTTGTGGTTAGGCCAAAGCCAGGTTCAAGCCCCGGTCGAGGTGTGTTTAAGCAATATATTGCAGATAAATATAAGGTACATGCAGTCACATTTGAATTAGGTGACAACACCCAAAGGGAATTAATTAACCACGTTGCCAGCATTGCTGCGCAAACTCTTGTTGAACACATGCTTGAAACGCCGCCACAAGCCTTTATTTATTCAGCGACTGCACCATAAAATATCAGTCCGGTAATTGCATTCCCCTTATCAAAGTGATTAATGTTCACGTTATAATGAAAGAATAATCAACCTCGTCCGGTTTAATCTCACGGGATTATTGATAATGATAGACGGAGAGATTAATGAACAAATTTGTGAAATACCTAGGTATTCTTGTTTTTACACTTTTTACCTTACCTGCTTTTGCCCTTGATGACGCAGTGAACACCGGCATATTTAACGATACCGCGATTGATGGTTACGACACCGTTGCCTATTTTACCGAAAGTAAACCGGTTGAAGGAAATAAGACTTTTCAATTTTCATGGCACGATGCTAATTGGCTTTTTGCCAGCCAAAAGAATCTAGACTTGTTTAAACAAAACCCTGAAATGTATGCCGCTCAATACGGTGGCTACTGTGCGTGGGCCATGGCGGGGGGGAAAACTGCTGGGATTGACCCTGACGCGTGGCATATCGAAGATGGAAAGTTGTATTTGAACTACAATAAAAATGTCCAAAAGGATTGGCTTTCCACCATGGAAGAGGACATCGTTTCTGCAGATAAAAATTATCCTGACATTACCGATGTAAACAAATTTCAAAGCAACTAACGATGCTTTTCAAAGCGATAAGCCCGTTAATTCGGGCTTTTTTTTGTCTGTAAAAAAGTACACAGTAAGCCTCTATAATATTTAATAGCATTTCGTATCACCGGATTTTTGGAGAGTACTATGAATAAATTCACTCACCTATTGATTATTTTATCGCTGGGTATGTTCAGTCAATTTGTTATGGGGCAAGTTGAACGCAGTCAATTAACAAGCAGTATAGAAAACAGAGAGCCTAGCGATAATCTTGAAGGTGTTGTGCAAGGTCAAAACAACGAAATGCAGCGGGTTTATTTTTTTACGCAAATCACTGGACTAAAGCATAAGCAAATTATTCACCGGTGGTTGTATGCAGGAGAAGAAAAAGCGGCGGTGACATTGAATATAGGTGGTGATAGCTGGCGCACCTATTCGAGTAAACGTTTGCCAAGGTACTGGCAAGGAAAATGGCAAGTGCAGGTATGGCAAGGTGACTTAATGTTAATTAGTCACCACTTTGAAGTAAGTTATCCAGACTAAATATGAGCAACAAGCACAGCATTCGTTTTGCTACAGTCAAAGAAGCGTCAGTGTAAAGTGAGCTAGCGCCGCGCTCAAAAGGTTATTGGGGTTATGACACTTTTTGCTTTTACTCGAAATATGTCTTTAGCCAAGCTCTCACACGACTTATGTTTCTGATAACATAGACACCGTCATTATTTGTTCAGGAAGTTTCATGTCAACACGCATTATCCGTATCGCCACTCGCAAAAGTGCCTTAGCGTTATGGCAAGCAGAGTTCGTTAAAGCGGCGTTACTTAGCGCCCATAACAATTTACACGTTGAACTTGTGCCTATGAGTACTCAGGGCGACAAGATTTTAGACACTCCCTTAGCTAAAATTGGTGGCAAAGGTTTGTTTATTAAAGAACTAGAAGTGGCGATGACTGAAGGTCGCGCTGATATTGCTGTGCATTCTATGAAAGACGTGCCTATTGCTTTCCCTGATGGATTTGGGTTGCATGCCATTTGTGAGCGTGAAAATCCCTATGATGCCTTTGTGTCTAATCACTTCAATTCACTCGAAGCGCTTCCACTGAATGCAGTGGTAGGCACATCAAGTTTGAGACGTCAGTGCCAATTACGTAAAGTCAGGCCTGATTTGGTGATCAAAGATTTGCGGGGCAATGTGAATACCCGATTGTCCAAGTTAGATGCAGGTGAATATGACGCCATTGTGTTAGCCGCGGCAGGCTTGATCCGACTGGGTATGCGAGAGCGTATCCAATCTGAGATGCCGCCAGAAATATCACTTCCCGCTGTGGGACAGGGTGCAGTAGGCATTGAATGTCGTAATGATGACGCAGATTTGATTGCGCTATTAGCCCCTTTGAATCACCTTGAAACATCCATTAGGATAAGGGCAGAAAGGGCAATGAACACCAAATTAAAGGGTGGCTGCCAAGTGCCTATTGGTAGTTTTGCCGAATTAGACGGTCAACATATTACGTTACGGGGTTTGGTTGGCTCAGTGGATGGTAAAGTGATGTTGTATGCCAAGCAGACTGACATTCTAGCTCATGCCGAAAAACTGGGCGAAGATGTCGCAGAATTGTTGCTTGCCCAAGGCGCTGGGGAGATCCTCAGCGCTTTGCAAGTCGATTAGTCTGTGACATTTTTACTCCTTAGGCCTCAAGCTAAATGCCAAGCGAGTGCACAAGCATTTAGCCAAGCAGGCTTGTCTGCAGTTGCTTGCGGTTTGATTGATACTGTTGTAGATGATGAAGCCATTGGGCAATTACCAGCAAAAATCGCCACATTGTGCAGCCGTGGTGAACACCATTTTTATGTGATAGTGACCAGTACAGTCGCGGCGCAGCAATGTGTGTTGCTGAAAAAAAAATGGCCACAAAACGTTTGTTTTTTCGCTGTTGGGGCCAGCACAGGGCTGATTTTACAGAACGCTGGACTGGCGGTGGTTGTTCCACTGGAACCTAGAACTGAAGGGCTACTCGCCCTACCCCAACTTAATCACCTAGAGAATCAAAGCGTGGTTATTATGAAAGGTTTTGGCGGTAGAGAATTACTTTACGACACCCTAGTCACTCGAGGGGCTAACGTGGCAGAGTGGGAAGTGTATAAACGAGTTAAACTAGACTCTCCGCTTTTCACAGAAGACTGGCGCGCAAAGCAAATTCGTTGCATTATTGCTACTAGTGGTGAGGTTATTCAAGCTGCTTTTGAATATTTTGAAGCGAGTTGGCTTAAGAGATTAAACTGGATAGTCGTTAGTCAGCGAACCGCAGAAATAGCATCTAAACTGGGTGTAACTCAGGTAGATATTAGCCGTGATGCCAGTGATCAGGCACTTATACAATGCGCACAACAGTTGGTTACCCGCGCAAGACATTTTTCGGAGCATTAAATGACAGACAGTCAGGACAAGTTAACCCCGTCAGATGAAACAAAACTGGCAGAGTTGGAAAAACAATTAGCGAAAGAAAAGACTGCTAGTCCTTTAACAGAAAAAAAGCAGGCCTCAGCGTCAGCGAATAAAAGTATGGAAAATCAGTCAACAAAACCCGCCGTTCCCTTAGATAAAGCCACCCGCCATAAAAGCAGTAAAAGTACGGCGTCTTCGATTCCACCTAAACCCGCTACTGCATCTATAGCGAAAACCAGCGTATTGTGGTTTTTCACTATTATTAATTTATTGTTACTGGCCGCCATCATTGGTGCAGGTTACTGGGCATGGCTGGGGTGGCAAACACAAAGCCAACAACAAACGGATGCCTTAACTGCCCAGCAAACGAGTATAGATCAACAGCAAATCAGCCTTGAGCAAAAACAAAGTGACATCGATGACTCTATTGCCTCCAACCAACTGGAAAAAGGGGAGCTAGAACAACAAAACCAAGCATTACAAACCCGTATGCAAAGTCTGATTGAACAACTCCAACTTACCAGTGCACAAGTGCAAACTAATCAGCGTAATCTCGCCGATGTATCGGGTCGTAGACCTGCGGATTGGTTATTGGCCGAAGCTGATTTCCTTGTCAGTATGGCAGGGCGCAAACTCTGGTTAGAACATGATGTTAAAACTGCCACCATGATGTTGCAATCTGCTGATAGTCGTATTCAAGATTTAGACGATCCTAGTTTGTTACCTTTACGGGCCAAGCTAGCAGAGGATTTACAAGCCCTGCAGCAAATTAATCCAGTGTCAACTAGCGCTATCGCATTGGCTTTAGGTGCCATGGTAAAACAAGTGGATAACTTACCTTTAGCTTTCTTTAAAAAGCCTGAAGCAAAAGCAGTGGATGAAACCGTCACAGAGTCTATTGATGATTGGCGCTCAAATTTAGCCCGAAACTGGCGAGAGGCCACAAAGCAATTTTTTAGTTTTAAAAAGGTGACTGCCGACATCAAACCTTTTATGACTGAGCAACAACAGTGGTTATCCAAAGAGCAGCTCAAGTTTGCCTTGCTGCAAGGGAAAATTGCAGTATTACAAGAAAACTCAACCCTGTATCAGCAGTCGATACAAACCGCCTTTGGATTATTAATTGAGTCATTCGACACTGAAAAAGACAGTGTTGTTCAGTTTACTGATAGCCTTAGCAACTTACAAAGGACTGACTTTGAAAGAACTTATCCTAAGCAGTTTACTGTCGCACCGTTACTGCAAGATGTCATCGAACAACGCTTAAATAGCCGTTTTGTAAACGGAAATAACTAATCATGAGGCATCTAATTAGAATTTTTCTGGTGTTCGTTATCTTACTGATTGGCGTCGTCATTGCCGCAATGATTTTCGACGATAGTGGTTATGTCATGGTCGAATTTAACAGTTGGGTGGTGGAGATGAATGTCTGGTCACTTAGCTTATCGTTGATTGCTATTTTTGTCGGTTTAATGCTCATCAACTTATTGGTTAACACTTCTCTCGCCGCCGCTTCAGGTTCGAAAAATTGGTTAGGTAATTGGGGTGATCGTAAAAAGAAAAAAGCCTTTACTGCTGGTTTGATAGCCTTTGCTGAAACAAATTATCTGCTTGCCAGAGAAAACTTCAATAAGATTGAAAATGAAGATTTCGATGGGATTAATTTGTTAGCCGCTGCAGAAGTGGAAATACAACTGGGGCAACCTGAACAAGCTAAACGTTATTGGCGTTTGGCTGCCACCTATGAAAAATCAAGCTTAGCCGCTAGTGTGTGTTTAATCCGCGATGCCTTGCTACAGCATCAGTCGGATGATGCCATCACCCTTATTCAAAATCTAAATGAAAAACAGCAAGCTCAAACACCGGTATTAAAACTCTGGGCACAAGCACTTGGCCAAGCAGGTAAATGGCAAGAATTAATGGACAAGTTAAAAGGTTGGAAAAAAGCCCTAGGCCAGGATTACGCACTCTTAATGCAACAGGCGTCAAAAGGCCACTTTGCAGAAATCGCCAGTAAAGAGGGCGCTGAGCAGCTAAAACAAAACTGGACGTCGTTACCACGAAACACACGCAAAGATCCGGCACAGCAAGCGGCTTATATACAACAGCTTATCGACCAAGGCATGCATGGGGATGCAGAGCTTGCTTTGGTGGAGTACCAAAAATCTGCCCCTCACCCACTGCTAATCCCTTTGTTCAAACTCATTAAATTGCCTAACCCAACATCAGCCATTAAAACACTAGAGAGCTGGCTGAAACAGGATGGTTTAAATGTCGAATTATTATCTGCTTTAGGGCATATTGCGTTTAACGCAAACGACAAACTGTTAGCAGAAAAAGCGTTAGCTAAGGCGATTAAGTTAGGTCAACGACGAGAAGATTTAGTGTTGATGGCAAGCATAAAAGAGTCACAGGGCGATCAACAACAAGCGCTTCAGTTTTATAAGCAGAGTATGGGAACTCATGGGCATTAATCGAAGGTTAAATTATTGCAGTTAATTAAACACGCTTTGGCTGGTTTTCACCTTAAAAAAATATGCATCTGGGTATTTTTATGTGTCCTATCCTGTCGTTTACAAGGTGCGCAGTCTTTAACCCCCACTGCAACGTCAGCCATATTTGAGTTAGTCACTTTAGGTGACGCTGGTGGTATTCAAGATGGTAATCTTAGCGCTTTTTTATTCCGAGCTTTATCAGAACCTAACTATATTGCCTTAGATGCAGGTACTGTGATCAACGGCATCAATGTATCGCTGGCAAACAATGCTTTTACAGACTTAGCGCTAAATGCAGATATAAAGCTATCCCTCACTGGCAACATTCTACAGCATCACATCAAAGGTTATTTGATTAGTCATGGTCACCTAGACCACGTTGCAGGATTATTGATTGCAGCGCCAGACGACAGTAACAAACCTATTTATGCACTTAGGTCAGTTAACCAAACCATGAGGGATAGTTACTTTAATTGGAAAGCTTGGCCGAATTTTACCGATAGAGGTATACCGCCTTTTTTAAATAAATACCAAGTCATAGACTTAGTACCTCAGCAAGGTCTAAGTCTGAAAAACACCCTACTAAAAGTCACCGCATTCAGCCTTAGCCACTCTGTTGAGTCAACTGCATTTGTGATTGAATATGAAGATAACTTGTTTGTTTATTTTGGTGACACCGGTCCAGACGAAGTCGAGAAACAAGAAAAACTGGCTGTTATTTGGCGCTACCTAGCCAAGCAAATGCAAACAAAAAAGCTTAGAGGGTTAGTGATAGAAGTATCATTTGATAATCAACAACCTGATAATCTATTGTTTGGTCATTTAACCCCAAAATGGTTAATGTCAGAACTCACCTATTTCTATTCCTTGGTTGAAAAAAAACAGCAGTTTAAGTCTATGAAAGTCATCATCAGCCATATTAAATACAGCCTAAAAAGCGGTATTGATCCTAGAGATAAAATTCAACAAGAACTGCAACAAGGCAATGCCCTAGGTTTCAACTTTATGCTTGCTAAACAGGGGCAACGAATTATATTGTAATAGGCACAAATATAACAATATCAATACTTTACCAAAAATTGAAAAATCAGATGGAAAGACATGCTAGACCATCTTATTTGTATTAAACTACTTCGTACCGTGAAACGTAGGGGCTTTCACGTCCGTTTCTTTTATCAGGCAAGCCCAGAATAAAACCAAATAACAGTGGCAAAATCGGCATAATTCATTAGAATCAGCGCTCGCTTAATCAAGCTCGGTGGATGTTGCAAATGTGGCCTCTAATGTTGACTAGTGAATATGTCTCCATTAGGATCGGCTCAACGACTTTACATCCTTGCCGAGTTGTTTAGACAGGCCTAGCTAGGCAGCTAAATAGAATAACGGAACCCATAGCTCAGTTAGAAAGAGCGCAGCCTTATCAATGCAGACACGATTTTATATGCACCCGTAGCTCAGTTGGATAGAGTATCGGCCTCCGAAGCCGAGGGTCGCGCGTTCGAATCGCGCCGGGTGCACCACTTTTCTAACCATTTGCTTCCAAATTTTTTTATCTTGCCACGAAAAATACTTTAATAAGGTTTTCAACTTGGATGTCTTATTAAAGTTATTGAGCAGTGTAGCTTAGTAGGTCTATTTTACGAACAGGGTACAGATCTGATAAATACCCTCTCGGCATTGTTAAAAAACAACGGTAAAGGTAAAATGGGAAACTGAAAAACACAAGCAACGTTTAGTTGGATTGTATGCACAAGGTTAACTTTATATTTTATGGACCATTTTGAGCTATTGGGGGTCACCAGAACCTCCACGACCACCGACATTAAAAAATCGTATCGAAAACTGGCCAATCAATACCATCCCGATAGAAATGATGCTGCAGAGGCAAAAGAACAATTTCAATTAATTCAAAAAGCGTACGAAGTTATCGTGGATCCTCAAAAGCGCTCTTTATACATTAAGAGCCATTACACTATTATTACCGACCCAAGAGAAATCGCAGATTCTTTTTGGCACAATGCTTTGTTGTAGGGATCAATTACATGTCATTTGAAACACCCATACCTTCATATCTATCCGATGACTTTTCTATGTATTTAGAAAATATGGCGTCGTTGACCGACCCAGAAAATCCTGATTTATTGACTAATTACTTAAAAGTTTTGTCGGCTCAATTAACGTCAAACAGCTCAATATTTAATGGCCTAGTCGACCAATTGGCGATGGCCATTACTCGCAGTGTCAGAATTGATTCAAAAAATCTCGCTAATCTAGATGTCACTCAGCCACCAGCATGGGCTGACATCAAGCCTTTTGTGGGTGTACATGCTGATGCCAGAGCCACTATTACAGAATTAATGAATCACTCAGAAAATGAGCTAAAAACGGCGGTGCTGCTTATTCATTTTTATAATACTTATGATGCTACCCCTTTACCTGCTTTACCCGAGGCCGTTGAAGCTGATGATGACTCAGAACAACCCTATGCAACCTACGGCTATGATGAATAATATTACATTATTTTTGAGGAATACCAATTGACTAGTAAAGCACTGATTCTCGCCACCGATATTATGGAACAAGCCCAACACAGCGGCAGGCATGCGGGTACCTCATTAGAAAAGATTGCATCGGAGCAAGGTGATACCGCGATGTTAGCGGTATTTGCTGAAATGGATATCTTAACTGTGGCTAAAATTGTGCGCGAGCATGATGCCACTATACCTTCTATTGCGACTTGGCTGATGGATGCGGATTCCATTAAAAAATTATTAAATGTCGAACCCTCGTATTGGCAAAATCTGGATGAAGAGTCGTTATTTTGTGCACAAACCGAAGCTCACAGTTTGCTAGCACAAATATTTCTGTCTTATGAAGATGATGAAAAACAACGAGAAATCCTCAAGGCTATTGTTGGGGACGATTTTGGCTTGTTGTATTTATCATTGCCTTTTATTGGTCATGATTTTTCTGAGCTCGAATACGATGAAGAACAGGTGTCTGGCAGCATTGAAGAATTGCTTTTGAAAATAAAAAACCTTGATGAAGAATCGTATCGTGAAGTGATGACTGTGAGCACTAATGGTACCTTGGACAATATAGAAGCAGCCTTAAAAAACAATGCCAATAAACAAAGAGTGACGGCTGTGGAAATGGATACAGACGATATGTTTGCCCCTCTATAAGATGATAAGGACGATATCATGAAAATAGCAGAGTTGAGGAACAAACCCTTTATCCTTTTGGTGCTAAAAGACGGGCTGGCTGACGGCTTTTTTTCTGAGGCGTTTGTGCATAAAACTAAGCAACAATTATCAGATATGTCGCTGCGGATCGCCTCTGACAATTTATCTATTATTTATGCTGATCACATTAAAAAAGCCTGTGAAATAGTCCTAGGGATCATTAATCTAGGGCTGTTAAGTCAGTGTGATAATAGTACCGAAAAAGCCAAAGACATTATCAAGACCCAAGGTATTGTGTATTGTTTCAGAGCGGGCTGGGCAAAGTATGCCGGATTAAAGAATATTTCAGCCGAATATTTTAAACAAATCAAACTCAGCACTTACGCTTTAGCAGCCAACGACACCTCTGATATCACAAGCATACATGCTGATTTAGTTAAAAAAGGCCAAGACAGCTTAAAGCTACTAAACTTGTACAGAAGTATCTCGTCAAAATATGCTGCCAACGCAATAATACCTGAAACCGATGAAGACTACCTAAAATTTGAGCTGCAAAAACTGCTCAATTCAGCCGTGGCTCTGTTACTGATTGACTCCCAGCAGAAAATTTTTAATCATGAGCGCTACACCCAACTGATGACTTATCTGTGTAGTACAGATGTGAAGCTTGTGCTCGAAAAATTTGCGGTCTGTGTGTCAAACTTTTCTGAAAATCAGTCAGTGAATACAAGAGACTTTCTTGAAGAGACATCTTTACTAGATTTTAATGAATTTAAAACCATCATCAGCTCACAACAAAACATGGCTATGTATATCCCAGAGATTTTAGAGCTCTCAGTCAATGTCACCAACGAATTGAATGATGATTTTGAAGGGGGCTTCGATTTTGGCACGGACGACCAAGAAGATATCGCTTATCTAAAACCTGATTAGGCTGATACCGAAAAATGGGGATTGGGAGTCTCAGTGGTTATTTGAACACGCTGAGACTGACATCGCTTTAGGGTGGATCAACACGCAGGGTGAGCAGCCAGCCCATGCTTTTTTTTTAATTGAGACCTAAAAGCGGCTTCTAAATTCAACTACGAGTGCCATTATGGCGATAGCTATTTCCCCGTCCAAACTCAGCCTACCTCAGCATAATCCTGGTGTAACGACTGTTCTAGAATTTCTTATTCGTCAGTTTCCCGGCATAACAGCTGATGTGTGGCAACAACGTATGCTTGATGGCAAAGTGCATTGGCATGACGGAAGTTTAATTCGTGCGCAAACCCCTTATGCGGCCCAGCAGCGGGTGTATTATTATCGTGAAGTGGCACGTGAGCCTGTGATCCCTTTTGCAGAGGAAATTGTGTTTGAAGACGAGTTGATTTTGGTGGCCTATAAACCGCATTTTTTACCGGTCATGCCAGGGGGAAAGTATGTTGAAGAATGCTTGCAAAATCGTTTGCGTAATAAAACCGGTAATCAGCAATTACAAGCCGTGCATCGCATTGATAATGGTACTGCAGGCTTAGTATTATTTTCGGTTAACCCCCACTCACGTCAACATTATCATGGTCTGTTTGAAACACATCAAGTCACTAAAACCTATCAGGCCATTGCCAGAACAAATAACAGTGTTCCGATGGACAACCAGCAATGGGAAGTGAAAAACCGATTAGAGAAATCCGAACCGAGATTTTTGATGCATATTGTCGCTGGACTCCCCAACAGCCATTCGCGGATCCGTTGCCTGCAACATTCAGCCGACAAAGCCTTATTTGAGCTGAATCCCATAACAGGCAAAACACACCAATTACGTGTGCATATGCAAAGCCTTGGTTGGCCGCTATTAAACGATACTTACTATCCACAGTTACAGCCAAGTAAGCCGGATGATTACAGCCAACCCCTGCAACTATTAGCACAACAATTGCAATTTATTGACCCTGTGACACAACAAGTCAGGCACTTTTCGAGTCATACCGAACTGAGTCTAGACTAATGGGCTCACACTTAATGTGACATCATGCAGGAGGTTTGCTAAGGTTTCGCCGACACTCACTTCCTTTTTTCTGGTATAAATTCAAAGACCTCGATAAGTGGTTCATTTACCCAATACGACCTCGGCTAAAACGTATTTGTTTGTTAAAATACCTTGCTGACACCACACAGGTAATTTGAACATGACGCAAACCTGCGCCGACTCCCTTGTTGTACTTGATTTTGAAACCACTGGGCTTTCTCCCGACATGGGAGACAGGGCCATCGAAATAGGGGCGGTTCGTCTGGAAAAAGGGCTGGTGGTTGATCGTTTTCAAGCGTTAATGAACCCCGGAAAACGCGTCAGTGCTTTTATTGAAAATTATACCGGGATCACGAACCTTATGTTAAGCAAAGCGGCTCCCTGCAATGAGGTAATGGAACAGTTTGCTGACTTTATGGGGGAGCATAACCTTGTTGCCCATAATGCGTCATTTGATAAACGCTTTTTGGATGCGGAGTTAGGTCGAATTTATAGATCCTATCATGGCCAATTTGCGTGTTCTTTATTGATATCGAGACGTATCTATCAACAAGCGCCCAATCATAAGTTAGGTTCGCTCATAGCCTATAAAAACATTCCATCGGAAGGAGGATTTCACAGAGCGTTATACGATTCAGAAATGACTGCCAAACTGTGGATGACCATGCTGGAGGATATTTCCCACTTAATAACGTTACAAGACGTACCCTTTACATTGATACAAAAGCTCGCTAAAACACCTAAGAATGGGGTGAATAAATTGCTGCAAGCACAGTAGTGTTCTGTGTCCTTACGTTTTGGAAGTTGTGATATATCTATCCTTGAATTAGATTATTCACCAATAGTAATAGTAAATCTGTTCAAAATACTGAAAATAACCAGACGGTAACGTAGATTAACATAGGATTACTGCCATATTTGTTTAGCCCATCAAGAGCTGTTTTTATTCCTAGTGCGCGCCAGAACATGATTTTCTCAACAGAATAGGGCACCTAGCCTACCGGTAAGAACACTGCCAATCAGCCAATAAAAAACTGCGCTAAAAAATCAACAGCAATGGCAGGCAGATTTTTGTATTCGGCCTTTTAATGAACAGGCCTTAGATGCTCTCACCACAAACTAATATGTATTCGATAGTACTGACTGTTCACGGCTGGTAACTTGGGTGTTAGGAATTTTTGCTCTGACACTAATATCGCCTTGTATCTTCTGTTCTATAGGATCCTTATATGTCTGCCAGTTTTGTCCATCCATTTTATATTCGAGTTGTAACCCACTAAAACTTGAATACATATGTAACATACTGTCTTTTATGACTGCGCCAGGTAAGGGGACTCTTGGCTGAATACCATCTTTCACCAGCTGTGGTAAGGCTTTATGACTCAAAACATAAGTGAAATTATGCCAATCTGTCGTCATCGCATTTTTTTGTGTTGAGTCAAAGTGTCCTGTATTAGCTGAATAGGACACACCTTTTTCATAATTTTCTGACCATGTTGGGGTATGCCAAGCACGTTCCGCTACAGCTAATAATCTTGGAAAAAGCATGTAGTTGGCCTGAGTATCTGATCGTACTGTCTCACCCCATAGCTGTGCCTGAATACCTAACACTTGCCCATTGTTTTGAATATCAACACTTGCGGGTGCTTCATAGGCGTTGCCAAATTTGTCTTTCCAAATTTCAGCATGCACAGGTAAGTTATTTGGCATAAATTGAAATACTTGATAAGTGTCGGTGTATCTTGAGCCCCAATAATAGCCAGGCTCAACAGGGTCTGCTTCGTAAGGAAAATCAAAATACAGAACGTCTGGTGTAGATAATACCACCTGCCATCCCTTATTTATCATGGTATGAACCTTAGTGTGACCGCCGGAATAAAGTGTTTCCCATGCGTTGGATTGCAATTTTTTAGGCAAGTTTTCAGCATTTGCATGAGATATTCCATCACTCCATGCTCCAGGTACAATACCCAATTCACTGACTTTGTTAGCAACTTTTTCAACAAAATACGCGCCAAGTTGTGCGGTTTCATTAATTGGATCGTTTTTGGCAATTAATGCTATGCAAGCGGGAGACTCTGTCCATGCACCAGCGGTTTCATCTGCGCCAATGTGATAGCGCCTTAGCGGCACGCCAGCTGATTGGTGCATGTCTATTAATTGTGTAAGGACTTCACCTATAAAGGTATAAGTGGCAGGCAAACACGGGTTTAAGGTGTTGTCGTTATAGTTTTGGATTGAGCTATATTGACTTTTATCGTCAGGTTCAGTTAAGTAATACTGTTTTGCCTCATCAGGCTTTTCATCCTGCATTAGGCGGTTGTATCTTGCGTTCATAGAGACAATCGCTGCGCGGGAGTGCCCTGGCATGTCTAAAGAGGGAAGCACCTCAATTTGGCGAGCTTGGGCATATTGCAAAATTTCAATGTAGTCGTCGATGCTATAAAAGCCGCTGTTTTGTTGAGTTGCTGCTAACTTGCCATTGCCGCCAGCAAGCTGTGGCATTAAGCAGTTTTGTTCCGATTCATCAAAGCATCGAAATGCACCTAAATCGGTTAACTCGGGTAAGGAAACAATTTGCAAGCGCCAGCCTTCGTCGTCCGCTAAATGCAAATGTAACTTATTGAGTTTGTAGTAAGACATTTGATCTAGTGTTTGCAAAATAAAGTCTTTGCTGCGGAAGTTACGTGATACATCAATATGCAGCCCGCGAAACGCCAGACTGGGTTGGTCTGTTGCTAATCCAAGTGGCAGAGATTTGTTTTGTGCATCGTAAAGTTGCGCGATTGACATCATGGCATAGTAGAAACCTGCGGAGTCTGCATATTCAAGTTGTATGTCATCTGCGGTGATTAACAAAGAGTAACTTTCAGGCGACCCATCTCTATGCAGTTTGGTTTTTATGGGTAAGCCCTGTTGGCTTATTTGCAATGAGTTGGCATTAAATCGTTGGGTAACCGCCGCGACTACGTTTTCTTTTACCGTGTTTGGCATATCGGGTAATCGAATTCCCGCCGAAAGTTGAACAGTATCCCTTGACCAATTTGCTTGGTGTAATTTAGGTATAATCCGAGATTTTTGATTGACTGTGCTCTCAGCCATCCGTGAAGAAAAACGAGCAAAACGTTCATTTGTATCCGCGATAACAACCTTGTCGTCTGGATTTCTGAGGAGCTGCTCGGGGCGGGTAAATGCTGCAACGTGTTGGGGGCGCGGTAGTTGATCTCCGTCCACTAACTGTTCGGTTGTTGAAGCGATAACACTGGTTTCGCCGTCGCCTGCTACCAATAAATAGTTAGGAAATAATACCGATTCAGAAACTAAAGGTGTATTACCATAAAACTTAATCACATAGGCGGTGTTAGCTTGTATGTCAGTTGTTTTAGGCGAGATCTCATGCATATCTCCATTAACATGTACTAGGTTAAACTCATTGCTAGTGACTTTGCTGATTGGCGCTAAATTACTGAATAAAATACGCCAGTTTTGAGGCATGATATTGGGGAACTGCAGTGTCATAGAAGCCCGATAACAACTCTGAGCGTTGTTTGGGCAAGCTTCAGTTAAGTAATTATGGTCGATACCCAGTTTGATCTGTATTTGATCTGCAGCAGAACTAACGGCACTTATTGGGTCTGATGCTGTGGCTAATTGTGTATGGTTTTCTTTTCCACAAGCGGCCATAAAAAGAGCTAATGCTATAGTTAATCCGGTAAGTGTTTTGTGTTTTAATGTACGGGTTATTGCCATGGTAAAAATGGTATTTTTCATGAATGAGTCCTATATCAATACTCTTAAAATCTGCCGCGGGTATATACCCATACCACCTCAAGATGTCGAATTCAGCGGGAGTTTAAAGCGGTTTAGGCGAGGAGGCTATTTGTAGGCTTAGTCATCTAAGTCAAAAATGGCCAACGAAGCATAAATCGCTTTAAAACCCGCCCGAAGGGAACGACTGGGGCACTCCACTTCTTCGTTGCGCCAATTCAGAATGTGGTTGACATTCAGTCATTGACGCGCCTTAAATTGAAGCGCCCCAGTCGTTCTGAAACGCGCATCTTGAGGTGGTATGGGTATAGACACAGAACTCATGCAATTTTATTGACAGCCTCAATAATGAATTGCATTAGAACTGCGAACACTCTCGTCTTTAGTCTAACGATTCAACCTATTTGCTATCAAACTTTCTACCACACTAGGATCGGCCAACGTCGAGACATCGCCTAGTTGCTCATATTCATTGGCGGCAATTTTACGCAATATTCTGCGCATAATTTTACCTGAGCGGGTTTTAGGTAAACCTTGGGTCCACTGGATCATATCGGGAGTAGCGATAGGACTTAACTCTTTGCGAACCCAGTTTTTTAGCTCGCTGGTGAGTTCATCGTTATAACTTTGGCCTTCAACAGGGCTCACAAACACATAAATCCCTTGGCCTTTTATATCGTGGGCGTAACCCACAACAGCAGCCTCGGCAACGGCAGGGTGGGATACCAAGGCGCTTTCAATTTCGGCTGTGCCTAAACGATGACCCGACACGTTAAGCACATCGTCAACTCGGCCGGTTATCCAGTAATAACCATCGTCATCTCTGCGACAGCCATCGCCGGTGAAATATTGATTTTCATAGGTGCTAAAGTAGGTTTGTATAAAACGGTCGTGATCACCATAAAGGGTTCTAGCTTGGCCCGGCCAACTATCGCGGATCACCAGGTTACCTTCTGCCGCTAATAATAACTCTTCGCCATTCTTGTCGACTACAGCAGGTTGGATACCAAAAAATGGCATGCTGGCAGCGCCGGGTTTTAAGGCAGTGACGCTTGGAAATGGGGTGATCATGATGCCACCGGTTTCGGTCTGCCACCATGTGTCCACAATGGGGCAGCGACTTTTACCTATGGTTTCATAGTACCACTGCCAGGCTTGGGGATTGATGGGTTCGCCTACCGAACCTAATAGCCGCAGTGAATCGCAGTGGGTACCCTGTGCTGGATAATCGCCATGGGCCATTAACGCCCGGATTGCAGTGGGTGCAGTATAAAGAATATTGACCTGGTGCTTGTCTACTATTTGGCAAATTCGTCTTACATCAGGGTAAGTGGGAACACCTTCAAATAATAATGTAGTGGCACCATTAGCAAGTGGTCCGTACACCATGTAACTGTGGCCGGTTATCCAGCCCACATCTGCAGCACACCAATATATTTCACCGGGATGATAATCAAACACATATTTATGAGTCAGCGCTGCATATACCAGATAACCACCAGTAGTATGCACTACGCCTTTAGGGGTCCCTGTAGAGCCAGAAGTGTAAAGAATAAATAAAGGGTCTTCGGCATTCATAACAGTTGGGGCGCAGTTTGTAGCACAATCTGCCACTAATTTGTGCCACCATAAATCTTGGGAATTAAATTCCACTTCACCACTGGTATTTTGAAACACTATGCAGTGTTCAATACTAGGACAGCGGTTATCTTTTAGGGCTTCATCTACATTGACCTTTAAGGGAGTGGTTTTGCCACCACGACGCCCTTCATCGGCAGTGATCACCACTTTTGCATCACAATCATTGATACGGTCGGCTATGGCATTAGGTGAAAATCCAGCAAAAATAATTGAGTGCACTGCGCCAATTCTAGTGCAAGCCAACATCGCATAAGCTGCTTCGGGTACCATTGGCATATAAATAGCTACACGATCACCTTTAGTTACCCCTAGACTTTTTAAGCCATTGGCTAACCGGCATACTTCATCATGTAACTGTTGGTAGCTTATATTTTGGTCAGTGTCAGGTGAGTCGCCTTCCCAGATAATCGCGGTTTGTTGTGCTTGTTTGGCTAAATGTCTATCGATACAGTTGTAGCTGACATTTAACTGACCATCTTCAAACCATTTAATCTGCAGATCCTCTTTAG
>Ga0307488_10000718_pt1 | contig 27608 bp, 25 predicted proteins | sample SB02metaG_FD_202248 | JGI IMG/M metagenome (GOLD analysis project Ga0307488, IMG submission 202248) | Sea-ice brine microbial communities from Beaufort Sea near Barrow, Alaska, United States - SB 0.2 | ecosystem: Environmental > Aquatic > Marine > Coastal | place: USA: Alaska | collected...
CTGGAAAGGCCATTCCTAATCCGGCTATTTTAAATAAACTAAAAAGAACACTAGGTATTTGATTTAATCTTAATTTTTAAAAATTTTGTTTCTTTAATTTCTCTAGAATTATAAATGAATTCTATTAATTCATCTGTTATATTTTTAATGTTTCGTTCCTTAAAAAATTCCTTCATCTTTTCTTCTAGGAATCCTTTGGATATTGATTGATAACCTTTTTTTTCAGAATAATCTATATAGAAATTATTTGTCTCAATTTGAGTATCTTCTAATTTTTCTTTCTCAATATTTACTAGAATTTGTTTCTCTAATTTCCTATGTGTTTCATTTAATTTTTTTAATTTAGATTTGATAATATTTAATTCATTAGTTATGTCTATGTATTTCTTTAAATTTTGAGTATTAATCATTATATAATATTTATATAATGATTATTTAAAATGATTTTTGATACTTTATAAATTTTAAAAATCTAATAAAACAAATCTATAATATTAATTAAGCACATCCACCTATTTCCATAGGTTTGCGATTTGTATCAGGATTGATAGTAGTCTGTTGCCAGGGAGATACCTGCACCTGCGGATTAGGAGGATCAGATCGTAATTGCATATTAGCATTGCGTAATGTTTGACCTACAGTATTAATACCTACATGATATCCTGCTTGTAAAAAGTTTTTGTCCTTTAATGAACCAGAACCCTGAGGATTTGCTAAACTCCATTGATTTGCGGGAGTATCTTGAGGAAGTAATTCTTGAGGCATTAATTGATCCTTAGGTAAGCAACTAGGAATATTAGTACTAGGGTCTGTAGAAGGACCCGGTTCTTCGAAATGTTCTTTAATTTGCGGAGGAACAGGAGCAGGAACTTCATTATCATCAGCATCATCTACTAATAAACTATTATTAATCATTGTATCTTCAGATGCTCTAGGAACTTGAGGATGTCCTGGTTCTGCAAAATTCTCGGCAAACATATTTGATTTATTCACACAAACGATTAATATAACAATTAATACCAAAAAACCAGATAATGTCATTATACGATGTTTTTCTGTAAAACCCATTAATATATTATTAATATACAAAAAAAAAAATTAAAAATATATTAAAATAAATACTTAGTTTAATAAAATAAATACTTAGTTTAATAAAATAAATACTTAGTTTAATAAAATAAATACTTAGTTTAATAAAATTAGTCTTCGTCGGTAAAATCATTATCTGAAGAATCATTATCTGAAGAATCAGTATCTATATGTTTTTTAATAGAATTGTATATTTTAATTGATTTAACTTCAATTTTAGGAAAAAATGAAGTACCTTTAAATTGAATACCAACATATTTAATATTTAATTTAACTAATGAATCTTCTTTAATAGAATGAACATTTGTATATTTTTTATTTTTATCTAAAATATAATCCAATTGTAATTCTTTATTTGAATTGACTGGTAACATAAATTCTACAAGATTATTACTAATTGGTGACTTATAATATTCTTCAATTAATGATAATGATAATTCTTTTTTAAACCATTTCTTTGAATTATAATAACAATTAGTTATGTTTAATTCATCTATCATTTTTATGAAATCATGAAATTGAGTATTATTTATTAGATCTAAAACTATTCTATTATTTATTATGTCTTTTACTACTAGAATAGGTGTTGTAAATAATAATGGTTCAACATTTAAATTATTATTATGAAATATAATTGATATCTTATCAATTGGATCTTTATATATTATATTTTGTATTTTTAAATTTTTATGATTCATATATCTAGACATTTGTATAATTATTCGTATTTTAAATAATTGTTTTAAATACGAATAATTTAAATAATTAAATAATAAATGATTAAAAAATTTACTAAAGATTTAATGGATATTATTATTAAAGAATTTAATGAATCTGATAAAAATAATGAATTTAAAAATAATATCATAGACCCTATGATACTATATATTTTTGATAAATTTTATCCATATTTAATTATATCATGTATAGTCATCATTCTTATGTTTATTCTATTATTATTAATATTGGTATTAATAATACGATCTTTAAATTAAAATAAAAACTAGAATTATAATATAATATAATGATTATAAATTATGATTTATCAAGAAGTAATTTAAGTGATATTAGAAGAAATAATACCGAGTTTTTTAATAAAAGATTAACAACTATTCTAACTAATATTTATCCTACGATATTATTTCAAATAGAAAAAAATAAATTACTTATTAAAGATGTTCCTTTAATTTATATTGATAGTATAAAAAATACACTTGATGAAATATTTAAAAATCCTTCTAACTTATTTGAAAAAAACAATTCATTATTTACCAACGAGGACTCATTAATTAATCTAATGTTTAAATCATTTAGTTTAGAAAATAAAAATATTAATTTATTTTTAGATAATATCCTTAATATTAAGATAGAATACAAAGAAGATTTATTTTTTTATTCTAGTTCTTTTTTAAAGGAACCAAATAATTTGAATTCAAGAATTAAATTACTATATCAAGACAATCATCGATACTTCTATAAGATAAATTACAACAGTAATATACACACCAAGTCCAGTTTGGAATTATTTAATGGATTATTAAATTCTAATAATCCAATACAAGTCATTAATAATCCCTCGTCTTTATTTCAGTTTGAATTTAAATTAGACAATGATATACATTTACTTTCTAAAGTTATTAATGTATATAGTAAAAAAAACATTCATGAATGTGATACTTATAAATTATCTCCAACTGATATTGCTAAATATGAAAAAAATTTTAAATATATTACTTTCTTAAAAGATAGAACGCCTATAATTGAAAAAAGAAATGTAATTAAAGCGATTCAAAATAATATTACAAGTGGTGATATTACAAGTGGTGAAATTACAAGTGGTGAAATTACAAGTGGTGAAATTACAAGTGGTGAAATTATAAGTGGTGAAATTATAAGTGATGAAATTAAGAGAAAATTACTTATAAAATATAACAAAATTGAATTAATGTTAAGTAATTTTAATATAGTAGAAAAAAATCAGAGCGTATCATCGCAGGAAGAACCAGTAACTCAAAGCAATAGTATTACCGACATAGATAAAATTAAAATACAAGATTATTATGAGTTAGAACTTAAAGGCGATAATGATACAAAGATAGATGTATCTAAAAAAAAATATCTTAAAGAAGTCACTAAGAAATTAAAAAAAATTCAAGAATTAAAAACTAAGTTGGATAAAGAAAAAAAACAATTAAACTCAAAATCAAAAGGTTCACATTCAGAAAGTAATAAAAAAGTTACTCAAGAATTAGAAACAAAAAATATAGATAATAATGAGAGAATTAGGAGAGCAGAATATTTAAAAATTAAAGCCACAAATCTAAAAGAAGATATTAAGTTAAAGGCCATAATTAAAAAAGCTGAATTGAAGAAAAAGGAATTAGAAGATAACTTAAAATCTGCTCAAAATGTAGATCAAGGAAAATTACAAGAATTAGCAGACGAAAAAGCTAAAATATCACTATTAAAAATGCAAGAACCACCTAAAATTAAAAAACAAACAGGTGGGTCTAGTGAAAAATTAGAAAAAATTATTTATAATTCTTCTAATAGTGTTCCAGAATTAACTTATCCTATATTCGCATATAATGGATTTGATTCTTCGAATACAAATACTCATTATATGGCATTATGTATTAAATATCCAAAAACATTATTCATATTTAATGATGGTTTAACAAGTGTAACTGGAAAAGGTGGGACTGCTAGCATTAGAGATATGCCAAATGCCATTGGAATACCAATGGGAGCTTATAAATCCGATTGGTCTGAATCATATAGTAAAATACCATCAAATCATACATCTATAAATGCTGCTACAATAATCAAACAATATAAAGTATATGATAAAAAAAATAATATAATTGTATATAATGAACCTGATATGACATTTGATAAAGTATTGGACTTAGCTATTAAATATATTAAACAAAAATTTAAGAATGATGATTATAATAGTATAATTTATTCGTCTGAAAGTATAACAAATTCTAATATTGGATTAGGATTATTTTCAACTGAAACAAGTCAAGATATTGTTACATTAGCAAGTAATAAATTAAAAAATATAACAAAGAGGGAAGTTGAACAAGTAAATTATCAACAATTAATTAAAAAATTAGATGAATTAAATCTTGAATTATGCGATGATAAATTAGCACCAATTATTTATTCAGATAATTATTCTCTAACATCAGATCTGAATAAAAATATATTTATATTGCGTGATTCAATGATACTTAATTTTGGAACCAAAAAATACAACGAATATTTAATTATACCTTATAGCGCAGTTGAAGAAATTAAAAAAGACACACTCGCATTTGAGGTTGCTAAGAATATAATAAAAGAGCCAATATCAGGAAACAATATACTTTTCCCAAAATTACATTTAATCTATAAAACAATTCAAATTAAAACTAAAGCAGACTATCTGAAATCTGAAAAATTTGATTATAGATTAAATGTAGATAATATATGCTTTGTGAATGTACAAAGCATTAATGAAAAATTAACAGATGAGTCTAAAATTATGAGTACAGATGAGTTTAAACAATCATATGAGAATGAACTTAAAATATTATATGGTGACATAATTACAGAAGTTAAAGCACATAATACAAATCTGGATGAATTAAATGTATGCTTTCCTATAATTATGGGAGGAAATATACATAAAAAATTTGATATTGAAGCATCTGGAATAGAAGGTTATAACAATGAATATATTACGAAAATATCAGATTTTCTTGATTCTACTCTAAATTCATTATATAATTGTTTTTTTGATTCAGGAGGACAATCTTCTGAACTAAAAATAAATATCTATTTATCAGCATACAAAGATTTTGATTATAAACAGATTATTCATAATTTAAAAACCGAACTTTTAGAGGATGATGAAACATTAATTTATACTGAAATACCTAAAGAAATACCTGACCCAAGTCGTTATTATACTTCAGTGCCAGTATATGTGCCAAGTAAGCAGACGCTTGCTAACTCATATCCAAATATATCTATTGGTGAATTATTTAAATTCGACATCTCAAATAAACCTAATTGGCCAAATCAAGGCGTAGTCCCATTTTATTACAATGACGATGATTCTGGTTCTTTTAATGTAAATGGAAGAATTTATGATAATATGTATCAGAGTGGAATTTTTGGTAACTTTTATGGTCATAGATTTCATAGAATTAAAAATTTTAAAGTTAATATTGACGTTAATATTAAAGGTCATAATTCTGAAAAAGGATTTACAAATAGTGAATCAGCATTTCATGCTAGTAAATTTACTACTAGTATTTCTACTAATCAAATGATGCCTACAAATCAAAGTGGTAATTGTATTTATTGTAAAACAAGACCTAAATATACAAAATCTTTTTTCTGTGGCACAGGACACATGAATGCCGATCTGAATTGCGCCTATTGTCGCACAAGACCTAAAACAGGGGGACGTATATATTGTGATGATACCCAATGTAATATTAATGGTGAAAAAATTAGAACTCAAGGTAATAAAGCTAGTAAAGGTGGTGGAAATAAAAAAGACAAGATACCAAGGAGTAAATATATTCAAAAAGGTGGAGATAATATGTGTGAATATTGTCATGTTAAACCTAAATTTAATCAGAAAGATAACAAGGGACATCTTTTTATATACTGTGGTAAAGGATGTCTTCATAAGGCCAAAACAAGAAGTTCAAGACCTGTGAAATCAACTGTAAATTTAGATAGTTTTACAGGTATATCAGGTGAGCAGGCATTTCAATTAAAAAGACGTTTACAACAAGATAGAAATTATGGTTTTCAAAAATCATTAAATAATAATACTAATATTAAAACTCACCGAGAAGATGTAGAAAAATCGTTAAATATATGGAGTAAAGAAGATTTTAGTAATGTGCCTAATATATTATTTCAATTATATCAAAATGAGATGGATTTACAAAATAACCGTGTATTTAATAGTATATTAGCAATGTATATTATATTATATAAAAAGTTTTCAAACCCAAACAATATGTCACATTATTTAAATTGTGATCTTAAAACACATTTATTAAGAACTGGTAATTTAATATTAATTGAACATAATGCGTTACAGTCACTAAATCCAGATGGAACTCTTAATGGAAACCCATTAGATAATACATGGAGTGATTGTAAAAATGGTGATGGTCTTAATTTATTGGGAGAATTAATTATGATATTACGAGAACAATTAAGAGCCCCTAATAAATCAGCATTTAACTCATTAAATAATACACGTGATGTGTTTAGAAAGGATCCTTCACTTCTAGAATTCTTTAATTCTAGAGAAAATGGGAAAAATAAAACATTGCCATATGATGAATCTTCTAATACCTTTGGTATTAATAAAAAAATTAGAATAAAATTATATGAATATTTCAAAAGAAATATTAGATTATATGATTAAGATTAATCTTAAAAACTAATTAAAAGAAATCATCATCTTAAAAATTAATCTTAAAAGTAATTTATATTAAATATATATATTATAATAAATGTCTTCTGAAATAAATTTACAAAAAATAATGGCTTCTCAGAATAAATATAAAAAATATGGACCGTATGTTATAATTGTTGATGATGTGAAAGACAATTATAATCTTGAAAAAAAAAAATATATAATGGCAATATTACAAAAGGAATATTTAAAGAAATTAAAAAGAACAATAAATTCGATTCCATTATTCAATGATAATTTAAAAAATAAAAAAATTAGAAATAAATGTTTTAAAATACTTAATTATTATAAGATTGATAAAACAAAATCATATATTGAATTTGAATTAAGATTTTTAATTGAAGGAAATAATGAAGAATTAGAATTTAACAGTCCTAATTATTTATATCCATCAAATGATTCAGATGATTCAGATGATTCAGATGATTCAGATGATTCAGATGATTCAGATGATTCATCTGAACCAAATACACAGCAACATAGAGAACAAGTAACTACATCAGAAGGGACATCTTCAAATAACAAAAATAAAGAAATGCCATCTGCGACTGAAATCAAGAATAAATTAAAGATGAAAAATAAAAAAATTTTAGATGAATTAAATAGATTATAAGATAATGAAATATAATGATATATATTTAATATTTAATTATGTAATAAATCTAGAGTTCCTCCATTTCTTCTTCTAATTCTCCCTGATTTATACCATTTTCATCTAATAATTCACCATAATCATCTTCCTCTTCTAATGTTTCAGCTATATTACTTGATTGACTAATATCATATTCATCTCTTTCTTCTTCATCAACTTTATCTTCATATAATACATCATCAATTAAATCACTAACTTCTTGTTCTGATAAATCTTTACCTTCGATCATACCATTAACTTCCTCCTGGGCTTCTTTATATTTTTCACGAGTTTCTTCTTTAAATTCTTTAATTTTATCATCTAACGCTTCTTTATCAGTTTCACCATACATCTCTTTTAATAATTCTTTTCCACCTTCATTATATACTTTGTAGCGGAATTTATTATTTTGATAATAAAGACATTGTCTATATTGATTATATCTATTTTCATCTACATTAACTTTATTATAATCATTCTCTATTTTCTCTAATACTTTATAAATAAACTCACTTAACATAATATTAATTGTTTCACCAGAGATTGTCTTATTATTAATTTCAACACTTTCTTTTTGATACAACATTGAATCTAATTGATTAATTAATATAAAATGTAACATCTCACTAACTGTTCTAAATGGATATTTAGATTTAATTTTGATTTTCTTCCAATCATTTGAATATAAATTTTTTGTTCCGATAAATTTATTTATTTCATCAATAGAATAATCGAATTTAATATCTTTGAATATTTTCGCATAAGGAAAAAAATCTTTAAAATAATGATAATCATCTATCAATAATTTTTGTAACACTTCTTTATCTTTAGGGTCATCTATCTCAATAGTAGGTAGATTTTTAATTAAATATTTGTTTTTAACTAAATTTATATATTTTCTAAAATAATCATTTATATAAGATTTTAAATTATGAATTTTATTTACATAAATATCAGTTTCATCTAAAATCTTTTCTCGTAATGTATTCTTTTCACCCATATCTTTTAACCCTATACGTCTTAATTTTTCTTTTAATTCTTTTTTAAATAAATCATCTTTTTTTAAATAAACAGTTAATTTATTAACTAAACTATCAATTTTTGAAATATAATCAAAATATTTTAATGAGTCATAGTATTTTGATATATCTTCTTTTACTATTTTTTTATAAAAAATAGTATTTTTAGATTGAATATCCAATAATAATTGATTATAAATATTTTCATCGATATCATCTTTTAATATATCTTTTTTATATCGATTAGATATAATATCATATTTATTATTAACATTTCCTAAATATATTCTTTTTAATCCAGCATTTAAATTACCACAATTATAATAGAGCATAGTCTTTTTACGTATATCTGAATCTACTATTTCATAATTATGTGTTTCTTCATATGTATTTTCAAATGGATACATTGTAGTCAATGTTCCATTACCATTAAATAATTTATCATATAATAGTAATTCTTTAGATTCTTCTATTAATGATTCAATATCTTTATTTTCTTTAATTATGTAATCTAAATAACTATTATCTGTAATGTCAGAACAACATGTATTTTGTATTATTACACTTGATTCTAATTCAGATGTAGATATTACATGATGTATAATTCTCATAATTTCTAAGTTAACATATTTATATCTTTGATAATACTTTATATAATCTTTTTTAATATCTTGATCTCCTTTTTTACCTAATATGTAATCAGAAAAATTACCTGGTAATTTATCTGGTTCTTCCTTGTTTTTACTTACATATTTTACTTTATTTGATTTCTTTACTATTTTTTCATTATATTTATCTTTCTTCTTAAATAAATTTTTAATAAGTGATTTTTCAATAAACTCATAATATTTTTTTTCCATTTCTTCATAAATTTCACTATCTGTAATTTTCTTTGTCTTTTTTTTACCTCTTGATGATTCTATCTCATAATTTAAAACACCCGCTTCTTTTATAATACAAGACATATAATTAATACCATCTCTACCATCAATACTTGAAAGAGAACATACAGTTCTGGAATTTTTTAATATATATTTTGGAACAGATGATTGAACAATTAATAAAATTAAGCATGATATTATACAATATTTATTTAAATTATAATATTCTAAATAAATATTTTTAAAATAATCTGTTTGCTCTAACTTTGGAACAACTTTCTCCTTTCCTTGTTTAATAAGTAAATTAATTTTGATTTTTTTGAATTTACTAAATGATATAATATCAGTTATTAATGTATTTGATTCTAATATTATCATAAGAAAATCTTTTTCTTTTAATGATAATCCTATTTTTTCTGTAATTAATTTAATTATATTACAAATATCCAATACACTTTTTAATCTGTCTGTTCCGATACCTTTTTTAATTAATAAATTTCTAATATTATTTATTGAACAATCTGATATTAATATTTGTTGATTCATATTTTTAATTTCTTTATTCTCTTCCATTACTGTTCTACTTACTTTAATATGACCATCACTTGTAAAGCCATCAACTTCGTCATAGTCAACTAAATTTAATAATTCACCACATATTTTACAATATTTGTATCCATCAGATTCGTCACAAAATATATCTAATAATTTATTTCCAATTCTATTCTTTTCATTTAATGTTGAAGCATACTCAAATTGTTTTAAATATTTCCAATGACCACATATTAAGGGCATTTTAAATTTTTTTGAGTAGATTATATTATTAATCTCAATTCCATCTAAATCCAATAATCGATAAATAAAATATTTAACATAGAATCTATTATGTAAAGTATTAATTTTATTTACAATAAATACTTGAAACATATCTTGTTGTTTATTTTTTTTATTTTTATTATTTGTTTTTTTATTTTCTTTCAGTTCATATTCATATTTATATTGTAATAATTTTAATTTTTTTAATGCCATTTCATATTCATTTTCCAATGTATCTTTCAATTTTCCCTGTGATTGAAGTGATAGTAGTTCATTATAATTATGTAATGTTTCTTGATATTCATTTTTATAATAATGTGCTTTCCTATTATTACATTGTTCTTCAATATATTCTGATGTAATATCTCTAAGTTTAAGTTTCTTTAAATCTTGTGTTTTAAACATACATAACTCTTCAATGGTTTGACTACTGTCTGTTTTTACAAATGACCATTTTGTATTATATACATAAATATTACCATCATTATCATCATCACACTTAATAATTGCTATGTCGCCTTTTTTAGGTTCATTTATTTCATCTAATGATTTAACTTCATAAGTATCATAATTATTACTGATACCGATATGTTTTTTTAAATCATCTAATTTTTTTTTATATAAATTGATTATTTTCTGAATTTTGTCTCTATCATAATCCTTATAAATAACTTTAATTACATATTTATAATAAAATAATCCTAAGTCGGCTTGTCTATTAATCCAATTTAATCTTAAATAATCTGAATCTTCTTCTGCGCCTTTTAATTGATATATTCCATAATTATCAGTTATTTCTTTGGCAAAAAATATTTTGTCAGATACAACAAGATCCGTAATACTTTTTTTACTTTCTTTTTTAAAATCTAATGTAACATTTTTGTATAATTTGATTAATTTATTTACTTTTTTATTTAAACGTGTAAGAAACTTAATATTATCATTATTATCAAGTTTATTCCATTGTTTAATATGAAAAATATAATATAGATTTAATATCTCATATAAATTTGTTTCTTTAGATATTAAATTCATTACATAATTTAATGTTTTTGGAATACATGCTTCAATTATATTATTATAATCTTCTAAATTTAGTTTTTTATCAAATAAAATTATATTATTTTGCTTATTATTAATGTTTATATTTTTATTACCCAATTTATGTGTTTTAATATTTAAACTTTTAATGGAATATAATTCACCTAAGTTATCTTTTACTTTAAATTTAGTTGTATCAATATTTAAAGTAAATGTATCATTATTAATAACATTAAGTGACGTTTTATATACTCCATTAATAGCTAACGTACTGTTTTTTATTAATAAGTAAGAACCATTATTTAAATTATGACTTTTACAAGTAAATACTCCATTTTTAGAAATTGTTATATTACTTATATTACTAATATAAGTGAATTTAGAATATTTGAATTGAGAATTATATATATCATATATACTCTTATAATCTTGTTTAAGAATTACGAATCCTATAATAGTAGTATTGTCAGACTGTATCAAGCACTCTTTTTTAAATGAATAATTATCTTCTTCTACTAAAATACACATATCATCATTGCTTCTTTTTATATTCCAATGAATCGTATCCATATCATAATAACGCAATGAATCAAAATTATGCTTTGCCTTAATAGATATTCCTTTATCATCTTTACTTTGATAGGCTTTATTATGTATTTTATTTAGTTCTTTAATGTATTCTTTGAATGAAATATTATCAGATGTATATTCATCTTCAATCTTTTGAATATATTGTTCTTCTTTTATATCATTCTTATAAAATATACTTTCTTCATCTAATTCTTGAGACAGGATGTTATTTTCTGTATTGTCATCTAACTTATAAATTCTTTTTGTATCATATGTTATTGGTAAAATAAAACCTGGGAAAATACAATTTGATATATTATATCTTAGTGCTTCTGTTTTATATTTATGCATTTTTGATATTGAATTATTTAATTCAATAAATACTTTTGCTTTATACTGAACCAAATCTTGAAATAATTTGTCATTTTGTTTTGAGAAAGGTAATTGCTTTAATAAAGCATTTTCTAATTCAATTTTAAATAATGAATCATCTATATCATCAATATCTTCTAAATTTATAATAGAATCATCATTAAAAAAATTTTCATTTGAAAATAATAAATCTTTTGCATAATCATTTTTATTATTCTTTTTTTTACTAATCTTATTTATCTTATCAAATTCTTTTTCAGCATTTTCGTTAGTGGTTCCTTTATCAGATGGAGACGATACATCTTCATCTGATTCAGATGAATCGTCTCCATCTGATTCAGATAAATCGTCTCCATCTGATTCAGATAAATCGTCTCCATCTGATTCAGATAAATCGTCTCCATCATCATCTTCTTCTTTACCAGTTCCTTTAATGTCTTCATCCTCGGATTCAGATGTATCATCTTCTTCTTTACCAGTTCCTTTAATGTCTTCATCCTCGGATTCAGATGTATCATCTTCTGATTCTTCTTTAACTTTCTCCTTAACTTTCTCCTTAACTTTCTCTTCTTCTGATTCTTCTTGTGATTCTTCTTGTGATTCTTCTTCTGATTCTTCTTCTGATTCTTCTTCTGATTCTTCTTGTGATTCTTCTGATTCTTCTGAGTCTTCTGAGTCGTCTTGATTATTCACATCTTCTTCAGTATTATTTGAACCAAATATATTATTCACAACTTTATTATTCATTATATATTATATAATTTATAAATTATATTATTTAAAATTTTAAATGTATTTAAAAAGACAAGCGAATTAATATTAAACAATGAATTTACTAAAAAATGTAAATGAAACATTCTTAAAAGAAAATCATATTAAAACACTTACTGATAAAGATTATCCAAATCTATATCTATTAAAATATAACAAAGACAAAAGTGATTTAAATGTCGAGGGAGTTAAACAAGCCCGAGGAATTATTTTAGAAAAAGAAACTAATAATGTCATGTGTTATAGTTTAGACAAGTTTGAGGATAAGAATGATTTAATAAATACCGATGACATCGATGGGTGGGAGTTTGAAGATGCTATTGATGGAACACAGATTAGATTATACTACTATGATTCTAAATGGATATCCACTACAGCACGGCGTATAGATTCAAAGAAATCAAAATGGAATTATGTTAAAACATTTTATGAGTTATTTGAAGATGTTGAACAGTTAATAAATTATGAATTATTGAATAAAGACTATACATATACGTTTATATTAAAACATATTGAAAATAGAATCGTAAGCAGTGTAACTAAAAATGAATTGATTCATATTCACACTCGTAATAATAAAACATTAGAAGAAGTAGATGTAGATATAAAAGTTCCAAAACCTAGAAAATTTCATTTCGTATCCTTTGATGATTTTATAACAGATATTAATAAATTAGATTTTGAAAATAAAGGATACGTAGTAAAGTGTAGTAATAAGCGTTATATGTTTCAATCAAAAGAATATGAAGAAGTTAGAGATTTAAAAGGGAATCATTTAAATATTAATTATAATTATTTAGAATTACTTAAAAATAATAAATTAGATGATTTCTTAGGTTATTTCCCTGAATTTCAAATAAAGTTCCAAAATGTGATTCAAAAAATAGATAACTTAGGTCTTCAATTACATGATTTATATATTCAAAAGAATGTTAATAAAGAAATCACATTAAATGATGTATTAAAAGATTACAGAAAAATTCTATATAATCTTCACGGTATTTATATAAATGAAAAAACAGTTATTACAAAAGAGGTTGTTAGTAATTATATATATGAACTACCTATTGGATATATTGTGAGATTATTGAAAGTTAAATAATTATTTATAAAATCTAAATTATCTTATAATGCTAAACAGTTTATTTGAAAGTGTATTAGATAAATCAAGAGATGGATTTTCAGAATTAATGAAAGATAAAACTTTATTAGTTTATATTTTAATTGGAATGTTTATTGTATATATAGCATATAATGTTTTAACAACCACAATTAAATATCCTGTCATAATTATTGTGGGAATAATTGTGGGTAAAAAATTAAAAGATCATATTGATAAATAATATTTTAATAAATAATATTTTAATAAATAATTTATTTTAATAAATAATTTCTTTTAATAAATAATTTCTTTTAATAAATAATTTCTTTTAATAAATAATTTCTTTTAAAATAAAAATAAAAATAAAAATAAAAATAATTTCTTTTAATAAAACTTATGAAATACAATTAATTATTGTATTATTTCATAATTATGAAATAATTATTATATTTGCTAATTATATAATGAAAAAGGAAGTATGCTTGATGTGTATTGTTTGTTTTTTTCTCGGGTATTTTGTCGCGGATGTTGTGAGTAAATGTGGTAGAGAACACCTAGCAGGTGGTCGCGGGTTCGTCCCGGTCGATGGCAATGACGGATGGATGGAACACATGGTTAATTGTAACGCGCATCCAAACCACCCAACATGTCCTCCGCCCATCCCGGGTAAAGATAAATTGACAGACGCAGGGTGGACTGGTCAGGGTGGAGGGAAGTGCCCTTTTGCCAACGGTATAGGTTGTTGATAATTCAAATATATGGAACTAGGATTAAATAATGTTTAGGAATTCCTTAAAAATTCTTCATATAATTTAATTAATTCTTCACAAGTTTCTTTTATAATTAAAATACAATTATCTGTTGTATTATTTCATAAGTTTTATGAAATAATAATTAAAATATAATTAAAATAAAATGATGAAATAATAATTATATTTAGTAATAGTATAATGAAAACGGAAGTATGCTTAATGTGTGTTGTATGTTTTGTTCTTGGATGGTTCGTTCATAATATTGTTGGTAAATGTGGATTTGGTAGAGAACACCTTACTGAATATTTCGATTGCCCAGGTGGTCATACAGCTAACAGCCCTAGCGAGTGTGGGCGGCCAGGTCACGGGCAGGGAGATTATGCACCTGAAAATAGTGATGCAAAACAAAGAGAACTGAATCGACAAGCCTTTGGTAAAGATTGGTGCAATAGAACTGGGAAATGTTAGTTTAGAAATGCCCTAAAAATTCTTCATATAGTTTAATTAATTCTTCACAGGTTTCTTTTATAATTAAAATATAATTAAAATAAAATGATGAAATAATAATTATATTTAGTAATAGTATAATGAAAACGGAAGTATGCTTAATGTGTGTTGTATGTTTTGTTCTTGGATGGTTCGTTCATAATATTGTTGGTAAATGTGGATTTGGTAGAGAACACCTTACTGAATATTTCGATTGCCCAGGTGGTCATACAGCTAACAGCCCTAGCGAGTGTGGGCGGCCAGGTCACGGGCAGGGAGATTATGCACCTGAAAATAGTGATGCAAAACAAAGAGAACTGAATCGACAAGCCTTTGGTAAAGATTGGTGCAATAGAACTGGGAAATGTTAGTTTAGAAATGCCCTAAAAATTCTTCATATAGTTTAATTAATTCTTCACAGGTTTCTTTTATAATTAAAATATAATTAAAATAAAATGATGAAATAATAATTATATTTAGTAATAGTATAATGAAAACGGAAGTATGCTTAATGTGTGTTGTATGTTTTGTTCTTGGATGGTTTGTTCATAATATTGTTGGTAAATGTGGTAGAGAACACCTAGCCACACAGCAGAACGCTATAGATAACAAACAAAAGCGCTTGGGGAGAACGAAAGGGACGGCGGAGGAGCATGACGATGCCTGGCACGAACGCGACCGGAAATATGTAAAGTGCGCCTACAGCGCGTGCCAAGGGAATATCTCCCCGGCTCTGAAGGTACAATGCATTAAAGCGAACTGTACTCTCCCCTAATTGTTACCTGTGAAAATATCTGCCTGGAAAGCGTGTGTGGTAATTCTTCACAAGTTTCTTTTATAATTAAAATACAATTATCTGTTGTATTATTTCATAAAACTTATGAAATAATTATTATATTTGGTAATAATATAATGAAAACGGAAGTATGCTTAATGTGTGTTGTATGTTTTGTTCTTGGATGGTTCGTTCATAATATTGTTGGTAAATGTGGTAGAGAACACCTAGGCAGGGACATTCCTTGTATTAAGAATAGTTATCAGGCAAAATGTCAGCCCTCTAAACCGTGGTCGGATCCTAATCGTGGCCCACAGACATTTATCCGTTAAATAGATAGATACAAATAAAAGTAATTCTTCAAAAGTTTAGAAATGCCCTAAAAATTCTTCATATAGTTTAATTAATTCTTCACATGTTTCTTTTATAATTAAAATACAATTATCTGTTGTATTATTCTTTTCTTCTAGAAAATGTAATTTTACTAGTAATATATTATCTAAAGGATGTGGAATCAAGTAAGTACATCCATCTAATAACTTATGTTTTGAAGCATATTGAGATAATAAATTTCCAATCGTATGTGTTTCGTTCTTAAATGTTAGAATCGATATTAATGGATTATTCTTAGATGGTTGAAGTGTATCTGTTTTAACTAATTCTATTATATCACCCATTTTAACAATTAATAATTCTATTCCAATTTTTAATGTTTCTTTCACAGACATAATTCCATTTGATTCCATTTCATAGATATATGTTTCAGGTAATCCTTTTTTTGTTTTCTTATATATTTGATTAGACAATTTGAAATCAACTTTATCCTTTTCATCTGTAATATTCTGTTCTTCCATCATTGTATTTATCAATTGATTATCTAATTTAAAATGATATATATTTTTACAAGTGTGCTTATAAGCCGCGTGGACACTAGATTCATCTTTATGTAAATATGCGATAAATTGTATTATTTGTCCTGGTAATATATTTTGAGCCAGAATAATCTCGGAATAAGAAATTAAATTCTCAATTTCTTTATCTTCATGAAAAAATACTAAATCTTTAGACTTTATCACAATTGGATAATCTTTATCATTTGTAATATCTAATTTAATTGATAATTTATCTATATTATATTTCAAAACTTTATTATAAACAATCGGCATCATAGTTAAACGTTGAATTACTAAATCATTATTAAATATTGTATTATTTTCAACAATGTTTATATCCGATATTACAAATGATTGTACACGCTCTTCTATTATTCGTCTTATAGAATTTACGAAGCTTATTAGAAATCGTTCGTCTTTATTATTAATTTGGAATTTTATAGTATCATCATTAAAATCTTTTGATTTATTTTCAATTTCATAATTTATTTCACTAATCATCTTTAATTATATTATAATATATAATATTTATTTAAATCAAATTTTTTATATTATAAGTTTAATTATAAATAATATTATTCTAATTATATAAAAATGAGTAATTCTGTATTATTTTATAGTAATAAATGTCAACACTCTAAAAAAGCACTTGATATTATTAATAAAAACAATATTAATATTAAGCTTGTATCAATTGATGATAAAAATGTAAAATTACCTTCCTTTTTGAAAGTTGTTCCCACAATTATTCAACAAGGAAACGATAGACCATTAGAAGGTGATTTTGTATTTAAATGGTTAGAGAGATCAAAATCTCAAAATACTAATACTATTTCATCACAACCAAATTTACAAAAAAAAACAAATGAAGATAATTCAAATATTCAACCATTTTTTTCTAATGAAATGTCTGGATATTCCGATGGTTATTCTTATCTAAATAATGAGAATCCAATGAATCATTCTTATGAATTTATAAATGGAATAAATGGTCCACAAGATGGTGTTAATGTACCAGAAAGCTCATCAAATAGTTCGTCAAATAGCTCATCAAATAGCACATCACAGAAAGAAGATGAATTTAATAAACAATATCAATCATTAATGAATCAAAGAAGTTTAGATATTCCTAAACCAGTTCAAAGAAGTTAAACTTATTTAAAATAATATATATAATTTAATAAAATGTCTAATATCAAAAAATTCAATATAACAGTTGGTAATTTAATTGATGATTTAATAATAGTATGTCCGACTTATGAACATCTAAAGACTTTTAAAGAACAACTTAATTTATTATGTAAATTCAATGTTAGAAAGTCAATTGAGTATTTTAAAAATACAGTATATATTTACAAAGAACAGATAGTTAATAAGGATGAAAATTATTTTATAAAAAAAACATACAATGAAGACATTGAAGGATTAGAATATGATACAGAATGGACATTAGATCAAGTGTTAAATTTAAAAGAACTATGGGCTCAATTAGACGACAATAATAAAGAAACAATATGGATATATTTTAATGTTTTAATTAAAATAACTGAATTAGAATATGATTGTTAAATTATTTTTTAGGTATAAATAATACTTTTCGTAAAATTGTCATTTTTTTATCAGTTGGATTTAAATCAATTACTTTTTTAAAATTATTATATTTCAAATAATTAATTAAAAACAACATTGAAAACATTCCACATTCACTATTTGTTCTTTGATGTTCTTTTTTATTTACATTATATTTAATTTTTTTTTTGAAATGTAATTTCATCTTTTTTAATATATCTTCAATAAAATGAAGAATATTTTTATTTGGACCAACGCCGTTTGAATCATAAAAACTTACACATTTTTGTCCCAAATCAATCATTAAAGCAACCCAATGACTGCCAGACTGATGATGTTCGTCTAAATTAAATATAACACCTATTTTAGTTATATTGTTTTTTAAATAACTTTTAATATTTAAATTACTTAAAGAACATGTAATTGATTTGGGACAATCTGAAGGAACAGCACCTAAAAATTTGAATTTCTTATATTTCTGATCATATTGATTCATTACATCTTCAATTTCTAGTGTTGACAACCATTCATTTATATTTTCAAACCATGAATTAGGCATTTTAGGTTTAAATTTGCCTTTGGTTTTTTCGTAAAAATGTTTTGGTATATACTTTTGTTCAATCCAACACAATTGATGATCGCATAAATTTTTAAATCTTTCATGTAATGTTTTCCATAATTGTGATTTAGTCAATTTAGATAAATGAATTTTATTAGTAGTATATTTATTATACAAACGAGCAATATAAAGTAAATCATTTTTGCTATAACATATTTTACCACCAATATGAGGAGAACACATTGACATTGACATTGACATTTATATATTATAAGCATATTTATTTTCTCTTATGTTTATATAAAATGATTACAGAAAGTATATCTACAAACATATTTGTATCAACTATTTTATTTTTATTAATAGTTGTCTTATTTAGAAAAGTATTATTAGGTCATCCACTAGATAAACATGAAATAGTTATATTGCCCTTATTATTTTTTATATGGTATGGAAGTAGTAAACTATTAACAGATATGTATATTAATCAAAGAACTAATAATATATTTAGTAATGTAAGCTTGGATTTCATATTTTTAACAATTGTATATTTAATATTATCAGTTGTATTTATATTTTTCCAAGATTTAAAATTACTTAATATTATTTATTTAACCGCTGTTTATATAGTATTATCACTCATATCAATATATTTATAAACATTATTAAATATTGGTTCTAAATAATTCATATTTGTTTTAAGTTTCATATATGTTTTTGAAATTGTTACTTCAGATATATTACATTTTTCTGATAATTTTTTCTTTGAAATAGATATTTTATAATGCATTAATACAAAATATATACAACCTATTACAATTGAGGAAGGAGTATTGTCTGAAATTATACCAATTTCTTCTGAAAATTTTGAGATTACTAAAGCAACAATAATATATTTATTATCTAAATTTAATTTTTGATTATAATACATAAATAATTTTTCAGATGATAATAGATTTATTTTCTCTAAATATTCTTTATCTTTATTAAATATTATATCATGAAAGTCTTTACAACTTGTTGTGATTTTACTTCTTTTAATATTAAATATATTAGCAAGTTCTTTTTTCGTAATTGGATAATTATTTACTTTACAGGAATAATAAATCGATACGGCCATTAGTGCTTTTCTAGACGCCCCTCTTTTAATTGTATGTGAACTTGTGATTTTATAGAAAAGTTTTCCTTTGTCAATTATATTCGTAGGTAGCTTTATATTTTTTGAAATAAAAAACTCATTCATATTTTCAAATGCTTTTAATAAGCTTCTTTCTTTATAATTTGTTGAATACCATTTGTGTAATGTTCGAAAAGATTGATTACCATAACCTAAAATTATAGTTCCTAAAGATGATTTTGGCGCATATGGATTAATAGGTATTCCAACGCGAGTTGGATCATTATTAAATTTAGCATCATCTACGCCATAATATCTTGAATCTTCATTATAGTTTATAATTTTACTAATTATAATTCCACATTTTTCACAGCTTATTAATCCATCATCTATTAATAAATTATAACTATTACATTTATTACATTTATTATATTTACTAGGTTGTTTTTTTATATCCAATTTATCTTTTTTAATATCTAAGTATTTAAAATAATCCATTATCTAAAATAATTACTATATTTATATTTTTAAATCATTTTTAATTATTTCATTTGTTATAAAACATTTTATAAAACATTTTATAAAACATTTTACTTTTTTCTTAAAAAAAGGTATATATGGAAATATTTAATTATCAAAAATTTATTGGTGTTATAGTATTTGGTTATTTTGCAATCAAGATTTATTATAATTTTCTATTTGAAAACTTAAATATTAAAAACTCAAATGAAGAATTATCTGATTTTTCAATCACAGTAGTATTTGGGTCAATTATTTATTTATTAACTAATTTTGATAATGTAATGATTAATCCGATTGTTTATTATATTGGATTCTTAGTTGGTACTCAATCAGTAGCCTTCAAAAAATTATTTACAGACAGTATTAAAGGTTCTAATTTTAGTAATATATTATTTTATGTTATTATCATTGTTTATACAATGATATTTGTATATTTTTATATAATTCAGAATTTAGGGGCCTCGATTATAAGTCCATTATTAATTATTATTTCAGTAATATCATTAGTTATTGGAATTATATTATCAACAAAAAAAGAGATTAAAGGTGATGCTACTTTAGACAATACAAATACCTTTATTATTAGTAAATTAAATCCGAATATTGGATTCTTCTCATTTTTAGGAGCATTATTAATGGTTCATTCATCTGGTGAAAATATAATTGTTTCCTTTTTCCAATCAGTATTGATAGGTTCATTTGTTTCTTATTTTTCTTATTTTAAACCAGAATTTATAATTGAAAGAAATGATCTAAAGAAAAGTCATCCTTTATCAGATAATGACAAATCGATGCTATCCAATTTAATGAAAGTATCACAAACATTCGAAAACGATGTTAGAGTCAATCGTGTTGTATGTGGTTTATCTTATGTTACTATTTTAGTATGTATAACAATAATGTATGTTCATTATGGAAGTGATTTATCTCTAAACTCCAAATAACCATAATTAGGAATCTGTTCAAAGTCTGTAAATGTTTTATTACTAATCAATAATTTATTTGTATCAATCGATAAATTATAAAATATATTATCATCTATATCTATAGTTTCAGATTCCATTACATCTTTTACTCTAAACCATATATCGTTTGAATATATTATTTGATCGCCAGTTGTTATAATATCGTCTATTTTATAAATATTAGATTTATTAACTTTAATCATTTGAGTTCCATACACTTTACCATAATAGGTATCTTCACCAATTGCTATATCTTTAATCTCTTTTTCTGTACCATCTTTCATTGTAACTAATGTGGACTTTTCAAAACACCATAGAGGCAATTCATTTTTATAATTAAATAATGATAATTGATTGAAATTATTTAATTTACATACTATATTTTTTTGAATATAACGTTGAATTTTTAAATTATCGATATCAAAATAATCTGAGAATACAATATCATTAATAACAATCTTTTGTGTTGAAGTTATTAAACAATATAAATATTCATTATGATACTCTTTAATTAATGTAGCTTCTTTACATTCAGAAACTGTTTTATGTTTTTCATTTTCATATACAAAATGGTCACCAGTTACAACTATATTTTTATATAAATAGATATTTTGATTTGTATATTTTGATTTAATTACACCTAAAACTTCTGATGTATCTTCTAATATATCACCTATTTGAATATCTTTTATTAATATATTCTTATTATCAATAGTTTTAATCGATGTATTTTCATCAAAGCAAATAAATGGTATTCCATCTAATATATTATTGATTGATTTAATAGCATAAAGTAAATTAACAACACTCCAAATCATCGATTTGAACACTAAAAATATATTCTTAATTATTTCATAAATTTTATTCTTAAGTCTTGTAATTTTATCAACTATTGCCTTAATTTTACCATAAATCTCATCAGACATTCTTTTAATTTTCTGTTGAAACATATCAACTATATTTCCTAGATTATTTAATTTACTGTTTTGGCTATCTACTTGTTCTTGGACTTCATGAACAATATTAAGATATGGTTTCATCATATTTAAAAACATACTATTTCCTTTATGACTCATACAATTCTTAAAATTTTGATCAAATGATACACCTGCCCACGTTTTATTCACAAATGGAATGACATGAGGTTTACATAATAAATCAGCGTCTATTTTTTGGCGTCCCAATTCATTAAATAACATTGCTGCACTTGATGCTAAATATATTAAAATTAATGTAATAAAAATAACAATTATAATCCACATTGGTAAATCTAATACACATGTCCATATGAAAAATATTAAACAAACTATAATCGAATTTATTACTTGTTCTGTTTTACCTTTGTCTGCACTATCATCTTTACTCTTATAATCATTAGCACTTGTTATTAGTAAAACGATTACTGTATATAAATAAATTGATAGGAATATATATTTTTTAGTTGGTATATTATTAGGATAATTACTATTTAATCCGTATGATGTTAAAAATTTATTAAAATTTGTATTCAAATTTTTAATACTTGCCGTGTCTGCTCGTTTAAAATGAATTATTTCATTTTTATTAACTTTTCTATTAAAACATGAGTAATCATTAATAATACTTACATATTCACCAATATTCTTATTAAATATTGAAGTATATAATAATTTATATGAATACGGATTAAATATAGCACCGTATTTTAATATCTCTAATAAACTCGCATTTTTACCACACGCCATCTTAACATTCATAGAATGAATAAAAAATAAATATAAAATAACATAAACTAATATTACAATAAATATCGGATTTCCTTTACTTGAAATACAATAACCAATTGACACTCCAATAACTAATAATATAATAATTAGTGAAATAATATTCTTTACTTTACGATTTACTATAATTGGATTAAAAATTGTATTTAGTAAATTAAATATCCATTGAATCCATCCATTATCAGCCTCTTTAACTAGATTTCGAATCTCACGTTGTTTGTTCTTTGAACTATTATAATCATTTTTAGGTTGTTTTCGTTTATTTTCAGGGGCTTTTTTTAATGCTGTTTTTTTTGTTTTGACTTCTTCATCAATCATTTTTTTAGATATTAATAAGCTTTTAAAGGCATTTTTTTGATGTTCTTTATTTTTACTTGTAGCATATTTTATTAAAGCACTTTTTCCTGGATTTAAATTAATATTAGGCATATAATTAGAATTGACATTATTATTTTAGATATTCTAACTCTAATAATTCGCTTGCTTCTAAACGTTCAGAAGGTGATACATTTAATGAATGTTGAAGAAACTCATATTCATTTTCTAATATATATTTTTTTACTAATCTAGGTTGTATTAATTCAGATATTTTTAACAATTCTCCTTTTGATAATAAAATAAAAAATATAATTCCTAAATTCCAAATATCAACTTTTCGATAATTAATATCAAGCTCTTTATTAATCGTTTCGGGTGATAAATATCTGCTTGTACCAACGGATTCAATTATTTTATGATTTACATCATCTTGTATCCATTTACATGTATATTCAAAATCACATAAATATATCTTACATTTCATACTATCATATAAAATGTTATCTGGTTTAATGTCTCGATGAATAATATTTTGACCATGTAAGAAATCAATAACAGTTAATAACTGTTTCATTATATTCTTATGAAAAAAATATAATTCTTTATAATAATGCTTTTCAGAATTATATATTTTAATTAAATCTGGATACTTATAATATTTAAAATATACATATGTATATTTTTCAGAATTAATTGAATTAATTACTTCTATTAAATTAGGATGTTTAATGTCCTTAAATAATAATTCATTATTTATATATATATTTGGCACAATTTTATTATTTAAAAATATATTTTTACAATAACGTTTTATAAAAAATTTTCCATCTTTACTTTTAAATTTAATTGGTTTTATATTATTTACTAAGTTATTATCACACATATTAAATTCATTTAATAAAATTAGATTAGTTTCCATATATTATACTTTTATAATTACATAAATATAAAAATCAAATTTTTATATTTATGTTTAAATTTATATTCCAAATTTATATTCCAAATTTATATTCCAAATTTATAAATATAAAAATGATTTATATTTATAAATTTGAATATTATTTAATAATAGTAAATGACAGATATAATTAAAGAAGATGTTGAAAAAATTAAAGAAGATGCTGAAAGAATTAATAATTACATATCTGAACTAATTAATATTTTAAATAAATTTGATGATTTAACAAGATTTATGACACTCAAAGAAAAAATAATTGTATATAATACAAACGCATATTACTATACAATAGATGATTACTTAAAAGATATTAATGAGTTAGAATATATGTATAATGGAATTTATAATTATAATATGCCTTTAAAATTAAAAAAAATATTTTATAATTACACTGTTGTCAATGGTTATACAAATTTATCACTTTAGACACATAATTATGATTAATTTAATTTATTAATTTAGTTTATTAATTTAGTTAATTAATTCCTAATATTTTTATAATAATGAAATAGCATTTCCAGCCATTGCTGCCGACATTTTCTGATGAAAGTCAGTTACATAATCTGACATAGTCTTGATACGTTCATTCATTTTATCCTTGATATCTGTGAATTTAGAAAACACTTCGTCTACGGATGTTTTCTTTGATTCAATATATGTTTTTAATGAATCCATATTTTCTCCAATCTTAATTTTTGTAGAATCAATAAATTCTTGAGTCGATTTCTCAGATTCGATTATTTTATTTTTTTTATCATCATAAAACTCATTAATTTTTACAATTTTAGAATTTAGTAAAATAAATTTTTGTTTAAGTATGTTACTTTCTGTTTTAACATACGAGTTCTCATTTAATACATTAGAATCTACTTCTTCGGTCCTTTTTTCAATTAATTTACTAAAAGCCTTTTCAGCTGCTGAAATATTATTTCGAATGCTTTTTCGAATACTACAAAGTTCCGACTGAATTTTAGTAATATCTTTGTTAATTTCTTGATTTGCTTTGATTTCTTGATCTAATACATCCATTTTATCACATAGCTTTTTAAAAGATACACAAAAAGAATCGTGATACTCTTCAATTTTTGTATATTCAAATTTCTTATTCAGATACTCATCTATACGTTGGTTGATATCATACGTCTGAAGCTTGCTTTGTACGGCGTCGTCAATTAACTTGTTAATTTGATTCATACCTTCATCGCTCATTTCAGGTGATAAATGTGATAATCTCCGGTCAATTAGAGTATCAAAATCATAGTTCGAAAGCTCTTTTCGGATTTTTTCTTTAATATCAGTTTTTGAACGTTTTAATGATCTGGTCATCTCTTCTTCGATTGTTTCCTTTGTTTCTATATGCGTACGTTTGATAGTTACTTTTCGCACTCTTTCAATTCGTGTCCTAAATAATTCCTTAAAATTCATCGGAGTGTGTGTTTGATTCATTTTATCTATAACTACTTTAAGTTCCTTAAACATCCCATATATATACTGGCTTATATCTAAAAACCACTCATTATATAGTTCTTCATGTGAAGAAGAATTAATAGCATTTTCAAAAATGATATCTATATGTTTAAAAGCATCATCTGTTTTATTATTATTCAGATCAAATAATACATGACGAAAGTCAATAACTGGATTATTTATGATACTCAAATATCTTTCATATTTTTCTCGTAAGTCTTTTTTTGGATTATAAAGTAAGCACGCAAGATATGGTTCACCGCCCTGTTTATTAACTAAAACGTGTTCAATGATTATTAGAAATAGCTCCGCAAATTTTTTTGGTTCTTCGTGCTCAATTATTTTTAATTTACCTTTCAAATCATTTATACTTTGAATATTCTCCATAGTTAATATTATTACTCTAGTATTTATAAATATTAATCATTTTTTATGAATTCATTATTATAATGAATATACCAACTATCATTAATAATATACCTAAAAAGCTTTTATAATTTAATGTTACTTCGTTAAATAGATATGTTGATAATAAAGTTGTTACTATTATATTTACACCGATTAATCCCTTTGCGTATCCTGGGTTTTTACAACCATTAATAGAACAATTAATAAAATAGTATATTAACAATGATAAAACTGCTATTAAATAAATATAAGAATATCTTTTACTAAAAAATATATTCTCCTTTAAAAATGTGTTTTCAAACACCAATAAATAAACTAAAGCAATTAGTCCTGCAATAACTGCAGGACATAATGTAACATACATCAAATTACATTTATTATTTAACATATTTTTTTGTAATAAATCACAAGCTACTATACATATTACAGCAATGAAGGCATATGCATACCATGGAAACATTATATACAAGTATTTTATATAAAAATTAAAATATAGTTCATATTATTATATATGGACGATTTTAATTTAATTAAAGAGAAATTTGATAATTCTCCGAAATCGTATATGCATAAATACAAAGATGTAAAATACAATGATGTTAAATATGATAAAGTAATGAAAGGAGGTAGAGACTATAATAAAGTAATGAAAGGAGGTGGATGTAATTATTGTAATACACACTTTGGACATTATGCTTTTTGCCCATTAAAAACAAAAGGCTGGACAATAAAAAACAAGGGTAAATCAAACGAACTAATTGTGTGTAAGTGTGGTTTACAATCTTTCATAAAACCAACTGACAAATATTCGAGTTTAAAAATGAAAAATACGCTGAATTTTCATGATGAAAACGAATGTAATAAAATAATTCAACAAAGAGCTCTTAATAATAAAAAAGAAGCTTTTAATGTCAATGTAAATATGTATATTGAGGTTGGGCAGGGCGTTAATATGGACAAAAACAATATAATGAGAGACAATCCTAATATATTTAATAAATCCATTCAGGAAATTCAATATATTATTTATAATTATTTCGAAGAAAAGAAGAGAAAACGACCAGCATCACTAGAAGCGTCACCATCAGCACCACTAGGATCGTCACCATCACTAGAAGCGTCACTACCAGCATCACTAGGATCGTCACCACCACTAGGAGCGTCACTACCAGCACCACTAGGAGCGCCACTACCAGCATCACTAGAAGCGTCACCATCATCACCACTAGAAGCGTCACTACCAGCATCACTAGAAGCGCCACTACCA
>Ga0307488_10000720_pt1 | contig 27596 bp, 28 predicted proteins | sample SB02metaG_FD_202248 | JGI IMG/M metagenome (GOLD analysis project Ga0307488, IMG submission 202248) | Sea-ice brine microbial communities from Beaufort Sea near Barrow, Alaska, United States - SB 0.2 | ecosystem: Environmental > Aquatic > Marine > Coastal | place: USA: Alaska | collected...
ACCTCTTTTATTTAAATACATCATAACGTGTTTGTATGTGGTCGAGGAGTTTGGTCGATTTAAAGGCATAAATTCTTTTGGTAATACACAAACTTTTTCCTTGACTTTCTCACTATTTGATGATAGTGGACGAGTTTCCCCTACAATTTCTCTTAACTCTGTTAGTTGTTCGTGTGTGGCATTTACCTTTTTGAATAATTGATATAACTTATGGCCACCTTGATTACTAATCCAACAATGCCATTTTTGAGTAATAATGTTTAATTGTAATTTTGGTTTGTGGTGAGATGTAAAGGGAGACCAATACATATACTCATTTTGTTTTTTAAGTTTTTGACCTTTAGAACCAATAGTTCTATCAATCAAATACACTAATTTATTTTGATCTATCATCTATTAATTTTATAAATTCTTCTAATTCTATGGTAACATAAGTTTTACTTCTGTTTCTTTTGAATATTAATACAGGAGGATATTTACCACTATTTGAATCGGCCTGTTCTAACGATGACCAAATATTTAGTTTTTCTTGATTTTTACACTCGAATGAGTATGGAATTAATCTACGGGCAGCAGGTGATAGAACTATATCCTCTCCACTCATCCCCATAACTTGTGAACGAATATCATCTGGTTCTAATTCTTCTGAAAAATGTTCCAATAGAACATCTCTGATTTTATTTTGTAATCTACGGCCTTTGGCCTTACCTGAACTTGTTTTCATAACCTTTAATAACTATCTAATTAAATTCCAAACTACTTATATTTTTTGCTCCAAACTTTACGATACTCTTTCTGTGCCCATTTTTCGGCTTGTTCTTCAAAAAAATTATCATCGTGAAAATCACCACCCCTTTCTTCTGCATCTTCTCCTGCTTGAATATATTCACTTTCGTATTTTTTATAACCCATTTTCTTTCTCATTTTTGCGTGGTCTATTTCGTGTAAAACTGAAACAATGAATTCTTTAACACTTGGATAACTTTTCTTCAAATTTATAATATCATTAACCCAATCGTAATCAGCCTCATTCTGTCCTTTAACTTTACCAAACCTCACTTTAGAACGAAGTCCGTAATGTTTAACTAATTGTTTAGCTGTATCTTCATAATCAATTCTCTCTACAAGTAAATAACCAGTAGTGTTCTCAATAGATTTTTTTAATGATTTCTTTTTAGCATCCCATTCTTCTGGTTTTATAAAACCTGTAGCTCCCTTGACTCCTTTTACATTGCCAGTAGGACTAAATTCTAATAAATCTTTTAGTTTTAACATATTAATAAATATCCATTATTTATTTTTTACTACTGCTAACAAGATTATTAGATACTTGAGCACTCAATAAGGTTTGAAGTGTGAAGTATAATGACGGATTTCTTTTTAACAATTCTTTAAACTCTCTTTGTTTCCAAACTAAACATTCACACGGATGTTTTACAATACAAGTTGCAGTTGCTGATTTCTCTGTAAGAAAAGACATCTCTCCAACGAACTGTCCGTCTTTTAGATTAGCTACTTTATTCCCATCAACTGTTACATCTACAGTTCCATTATATATTAACACTAAATCAGGAACAAGATGTGTTTGTCGTGTAATATATTGACCGGGCTCAAATGATTTCCATATGGCAGCCTTACTAATTTTTAAATATTCTACGGGTGTTAAATCTTTAAATAGGGTTTCGTATAACTCATTATTTTTATCGTCCATATGAACAGGTCGTTTCTCATACATAAGAACTGCTATATGATATAAATTTACAACTATAAAAACAACATTCCAATTTATTGCTAACCACATCGGTTCTATTGGAATATAAAAATTATAAAATACAGAGAATAAACTAGCTACTATGGATACAAGTCGTAGATATAAAATATCCTTTACTAAAAAGGAAAATGCTATAAGACCAAATGCTAAGTGTCCTGATAAAGTTGCAATATCCATACATTAAAATACATCTTCTGCTAATACATCATCAATAGCAGACTTGATTTCTTTATTACTGACATCTAACTCCCCATCCATATCAGCCTTCCAAGTTTCTTTTTTACTACCATCATAGAATAGAGCCATAGATGGAAAGTTTCTAAATCTAAGTTTCTTTACAACCTTTGGAGCTTCTTCACTTTTGATATAAAGTATTTTACAACCTTGATATCCCTTTACACCTTTTATAAGTGATTCATCAAATTCACTATCTTGCCATTCTGATGTAAGTATTGTTACAACAATACCACCATTAATTTTTTCTTTAAAGTTCTTATCATTTACATTCTGTGAGAATGTAACAGAAATAAAAAATAATAATGTAAATAAATATTTCATATTAAAACTCCTATTTGTCCTTCTTTCGTCTTTCAAGACCTTTTAATTCATTTTCTAATTCTTTAATGGCTTCTTCATACTCATCCAATATATCATAAACAGCATCCATATCTTCCTGTAGACCACCTACTTGTGATTTGTATTGTTCGTAAGACCTTGGCCAGTTATGTCCATCAGGTTTAGATGGATATTCATCTCCAAATATTGATTCTATGGATGGTGGTTCAGGTAATTGTTTTGCTTCTTCTATTTCGGATAATAACATATAATATCCACCAACACCAGCCGATATCAAAGATACTAATCCAATTATAGTTTGAACTGACATTGAAAATTTTGTCCCCATAACCTTTTCTTCGGAAAGTTCCGCAGGTTCTTCTTTCTTTAATTCTTCTACCACATTGGGTTGGGGTATGACCTGTGGTGTAGGTTGAACTATAGGTTCGTTATGAATCTCTTCGTGTTTCTCTTCGTGTTTTTGAGTATCTGAAGAATGATTTAACATTGCATCAGTAATATCTTCAAATGTGCAAACACCCATATTTACAAGTATTTCACCGAGAGTGCCTTTCTTACCCTTGACTTGTTCTTGTAAGGCTTTACTTAGTTGTCTTTTTGTGATAACATCTTCATCACATAACAACTGACCTAATTTGATTCCATTTTCACTCACTAATATATCCCTTGATAGAATGTAGCTTCAGGATCTGTTCCTACTTCCAAGTTATCAAAAATAATTACACCATGTTGCATTTGATTTCTATATGGATTAAAAAAGTATCCATCAGCCATACCACTTATACGGTCATCTTCATACTTGTCTACTGATGCCTGACTAAATTCTGTAAAATCAGACAACCCTACAATCTCTAATGTAATTCTACCACTTGTAGTTTCAAGTAATAATGAATCCATTTGTGTACCGCCCAAGTATAGTTTCTCATCTATTAATTGTCCATTATCTTGACCTGCATTATCATACAGAATCAAAGCATAATGTTCTTTTTCAGGTGATACTCTACCATCATCTTTTTGAAAGTGGAGTACAAATATTTTTTTTACAGAACCATCTTCTTGTATTTCTGATGCTCCATATGTGGTTATACTTTCATAATACTCACGAACAATAATCTCCGTACCATTAACCCACATCTGAATATTTTCTTCTAATGGTTCTTCATCCCTATTATCACAATTAAATGCAAATAAAGACACCATTCCTACCAAACAAAATAGTTTTAGATTGTTATATATTTTATAATGTTCCATATTAAAATCCCATAAATTGATAGTTAATACCCAACTTAATATCATAAGCTGGTCTTTCCCAATACAACAAATATCTACCTTCTGCAAATAGTCCAAGATTATCTTTAACCTTTACACCAAGTATAGCACCCATATCATAATCATTCCAAGTTGCCCAACCGTTGTCTGAGTATTCAAACTCATATGGTTCTTCACCATCTTCTAAATGTTTTTGGTATAATGAAGCATTGTGATAAGAATGTTTAGTGTGTCCATAATGATAAGGTAACCAATTACCCCAAGTATGTATCCACCAATTCTCATCATAGTGATAAAAATCTAAACCTAATACTATTGAGGTTTCACTTTGATATCCCAAGTTTTTCTTTACTCCACCTATGTAATCTTCTAACATGCCAGGAAAATGATATACAAAATATTCTCTATCCGTGTATGCAAATACATTACCGGCCTCATCTCTCCACAGCCAATCGTGTCCCCAATATTCTCCACCTTCATTCCAAAATGGTCCTGCACCTTCAATCGGCACCCATTCACCATTTCTATATTCTAGTAGTTCACTTTCACCTTGTATAAAATTACCATCCTCGTCAAGCATACTTGCATCAACCCATCGGTTATCATCTATACCAAATGCGTTTTCAGCAAAAGCCCACCATTGACCTTTATACCAAGTTGTATCTAATATCATAGCATCAAATCCATATACTGGATGTTGTCTATGTTTGAACCCAAGTGAAAAATGTAGTTTATTCCCAAGAGCTTCTGGTGTAAGGTGAATACGAATATCCCCTTGACCATAAGTAATATCTTCCAATCCCAACTCAGTTACACCGGCCTTTATCATTACCCAATCACCAATATATCTTAACCAATATTCTTGGTTTACATAATCATTACCCCATTGTCTACCTTCTGAATATTTAATTAAATACTCCCAACCTTTAACAGGTCCGAATGTAGCACTTTCATTAGCATTCTGTTCTGAACCATCATACCAAACTCCACCTTTACCGGCAGACTTAACGCCACGTTTTGCTTCATATTGAAATCTTCCAATTTTACGAAGTCCAAAACTTGTTTGAAAGTCTGGTTTTAATTCTCTTTCAGTTCTTTCCACTACTAAATCACCAGTAGATAATCCACCAATAATAGCAAATCTATCGTCTTGATATCTTGGTGCATTTAAACTAAAACTGGCATAAGCAGTTGAATACTTAAAAAAGTTTCCTATAAAACTTTGACTAAACAAAGATGAGGTTAATAATAGGCCTATTATTATCTTCTTTAACATCAGTTTTCTCCTATTTAGTGGTTATACCACAATAATAAATATCATCTTACTCATTTTTTGAGTATTTGGATAAGTCTAAATTTGGCAATGGTTTCTCAATTTTCAAATCTTTCAACTTTGAATTTGCCACTACTAATTTTGAACCACCTACTACTTTACCATCAACTATATGATAGATAAAGAACACGGTTTTCCATAAATCAACTCTTACTATTCTTCCTGGTTCCCCATCAATATCGACTACATCATCTTCGTTGTAATCATTACCTAAAAAAACCATTAATCCATCTACTGCTTCTCTTATGGTATTTTGAAAGATGAGTGTTACTACACCCATAATAAATAACCAACCATATTGTCCTATCAACCCTTCGACAAGACCTTGTGTTTGGTTGTCCACGATTCTTCTCCTATTGTTGTTTTTCTTTTCTGAGACCCGAAAAGGCCTTTTTTATTCTATAATAAATAGAATATATATGGAGGAATTACGAGTCAAATCTTACTAAAAATGAAATTGGTAATTCTTTATCATTTTTAATTGGATTTGAAAGTTTTGCTATGGCTAACAACTCATTTGTATCATTGTATAAACCTATGTTTGTTACATAAGTTCCAAATAATGAATGTGTTGTAAAGTTTTGATATTCTCTTCCAGATTCATAACTTGTTTTGTATGAACTTGTTGCTGGCGGCATTACAAGATTAATAGTATTGTCATATTGTGGGGTTTCCATATTTCCATCGTAGATGTATTGAGCATCAACTGGAACTTGAATACTACCCTTTCTACCAACTACGGTACTTGGATTAGTAGTTGCATTAAATTGATATTCTGCTATGTTGCACATGTAAGAATACTCATATGAAGTTTTACTTGACTTGAATTCTATTTCCCAACCATTTGCTCCTGTACCAAGTCCGGCACCGATGTATCTTGAACCAGTATTTGTTAGTGCAACAATTCCGTGTTCGTAAAATATATTTCCTATACAACTACCACTACCTTGTGCTGTAAGTGTTCCTGTTGCAAAACTTGATGAGAAATTAAAATCATATATTTGCCCATATCCATCATCTCTTAAATCTACTGTTACAGCACTACTATCGTCTGTCATTTTAAACGAATATGGTTTGACTTCCTCACCAAAATATTCTTGTGGAATTGTTATAACATTTGCTCTATTGTGTAATTCTCTTGGAACTACTGAACCCCAATTTTCTCTATTGTATGGATATTTTCTACTCCAATTTCCACCACTATATATTGGAAATCTAGCAACTTGTGATTTAGGATTAGGAATGGTATCGTATCTATAATAAGAATTTCTTATTTGATAAAACAATGGTATTTTAAAAAAAGTTCCATTACTATACCAAGTATCATAAGTCTTACCGAGACTTTTAGATTCCGCATTATAAATACCGAAACTTTGAGATGCTGCTGATCCAGTTTGAAAATTATGAAAGCTACCACTTAATCCCTCAAGACCAAAAACACCACTACCACTATCAGTATGGGTAAAGGTAAAACTTTTATAAGTTTTGAATTCCTTTATTGATTTATCATCAGGAGATATATCCTTATACATTTGTATCCCCCTTAATAATCAAGTCGTACTTTTATAAGTGCTTCAGTATTTGGATCTTTTTGGAATGGTTTAGATAATTTAGCAACTGCCAATAATTCATTATTATCATTATATAAACCAACCGAAGTAAGGTAGGTCTTTGGTTCGGCTATAAAAGATGAATTAACCAATTCAGCATTAGTGCCCGTAACGAATGATGGATTTTGACTATGATTGAATTCAGCTGAACGAATCTCACAAAAATAAAATGAACTTCTCTTCTGTTCTTCTCTACGAGCGGCAAAATATGAACCACTTTTTACTGAATTGAACAATTTTCTATGATTAAAATTATTTGTTGTAGCTGATACTTCTGTGGGTTCAATATAGTGAGACGATGGAATATTTCCAGATCCTGATGCCAATGCATTTGGATTTAATAGAATAATCCCCATTTCAGGATAAAATAAACCATATGAACCTGAAGTGGTTGCGGTTGCAGTTGCAGTTGATGTTGTGTGAATTCCATTTGCTACTGAACCACTTACTATATTAAATTCTCGCTTTGAATTTCCAAGTGAAGAATCGGTATTTGCACCGCTATCATCTATTAAACGGATGGTGTTGGAATTTGCTCCACTGCCACTTGCTAAATGTAATTCCCAATTACCAGGATCAACTTTTTCTCTGTATCTTGCTCTCTGTATGGTTATTGCATAAAAATCATCACTTAGAAATCCACCAAAACTAAATTGAGTAGATTCAGGTGGTAATAATACTTGTCTAAATTGTGAATATATACCCTTTGTTGGGTTAGAAGTTCCTGCTGTAGCAGAAGCTTCAGATCCATATCCAAGTCTATGACCATACGTTACAGAAAATTGAGTTTCTAAACTATCATCTGTTGTGGTATAGACATCATTGTAATATTTTCCATTATTGGTATTCTGAGTTGAACCAGTAAAAAAGGTAGTTAAAGTTCCCACTGCATCTGACCACATTGGTTCGGCAACGGTGGAGTATAAATTTTCTATCTTCTGTTTTGGATCAAAAGTTTTAAAAGCCATTTATTGTCTCCGTTCTTAAAAGTCTAATCGTACTTTAATTACCGCTTCTCTATCTCTCGATTTCAACAAAGGTTGACTTAATTTAGCAACAGCTAATAATTCATTATTATCATTATATAGACCTACCGTGGTTATGTATGATTTAGGATCTTGAATAAAAGTTGTATTGGTTAATTCAGCCGATGTATCATCTTTATAATAAGTAGGATTCTGACTAAAGTTATATTCATCAGATTTTACTCTACAAAAGAAATGTGAAGATTTAATTTGTTCTTCTCGTCTAGCTTGAAATAAACTACCCGTACCAATTGCATTAAATAATTTCATAGAGTTGTCGTCATTTGCATTTGCAGAAGTTCCTGTATCAAGTGAAGCATCCGATTGAACACTAAGTCGAGTTGCGTTCAATACCATAACTCCCAATTCAGGATAAAAAAGTCCGTATGAACCACTTGCATCAGGTTCAGCAGCTGCTGCTGTATGAATAACTGATGTTCCACTTTGGATTGAACCACTAACAATATTAAAGACTCGTTTGGATGCATTTACAGATGAATCTGCAGTTGCCCCACTATCGTCAATTAATTTTATGTATGATTGGCGACTATCACCTTCATCTGTCCCCTCTGTAGGTGCACTACCACTCAACCACAATTCCCAATTACCTGGATCAATTTTTTCTCTATAACGAGCTCGATTAACAGATATAAAATATGCATCTTTAAATTCTGTAGCATTTGTTTCAGGAAATTTAAATTTAGAATCAGATGTTGCATTTCTAACACAAACATTTCTAAATTGTCTGTATATTGCCTTGGATGGGTTGTTACCCGTTGATGTGTTTAAAGAACCACTACCATTAAAGTGTCCGTATGCCACAGAAAACTGAACTTCTCTTGTAGAATCAGTACCGGCTTTATCATACACATCATAATAGTAATTACCACTACTACCACTTTGAACTGAACTCGTGTAGAATGCAGTTAAAGTTGCACTACCACCTGTCCAAACGGGTGATGATATGGTGCTAGGGATATTAGTTCTTTTATCCTCTCCTACCAACTGTGTAAAAAAGTTCGTTGCTTCGCTCATTATATTCTCCTATATGTATAAATATACATTTAATGTATTCTCGTTAAATTTTTAATATCCACCACCATAATTACCATAATCACCATTTTGAGGTGATAATGCCACTACAGTTGTTGATGCAATATCTGTTCCGTTATCATTGGTCACGGTTAATGTTACTTCCCACACTCCGGCCTGAAATGTATGAGTTGGATTGGCCTGTGTGGATGATTGTCCATCTCCAAAATTCCATGTATATGTTAATCCATCTCCTTGTGATGTATTATTAAAACTAATAGTAACAGGTGCTACATTCTGTGTTACTGGCATTTAACTTCTCCTTTATACTCAATTTGATTTAGTTAATAATTAAAGTTTGCAACTGGTGGTATTCCATTAGGAGCTAAACCTTGATTATCTACTAGAAATTTAAAATTTGCTATTGGTGGATTATTACTATTGTATATCTCCACTAAATTATCATGACTAAGGACAAATTCATATTCCTCCACTTCACCATAATTATCTGTAAGTGGTGAAATTGTAAATATATCACCTTGACCTTTTAATGTAATCTGTGCCGGAATATTTGATATTTGACTTTGTAATGCCACAGGAGGTGTTACTCTTTTAATAACACTATTCATTATTTCCTGCTCATTGACAAATGATTCAAGTAAAGGTGCATTTTCAATTACCCTACCTCTTAAATTTTCTGGCTGAGATTCATCATATAAAGAATAATCTATCTCATCATCACCTAATGCATATTTAGTGATTATGTAATCACCCGTTGTGTTACCCGAAAGTGCATCAGCTAAAAGTTCTCTCCCCCTTTTAGTAAAGTGTGCTGTTACAGTTTTTGTTGATTTATCTAAATGTCCCATATTAAATACTCAATGTAAATGATGAAATCGGAATAGAGTTTTTAATTGTTGCCGGTGGAACATATTTTAAGGATTTATTTCCTTGATCCACAAGTAACTCAATAGTATATGATGTTCCAGTTGACATTCCCGTAACTTTAATTGTACCTTCTCTCAATACTTGAACTTCTTTAGCCTTTAAAGTAATTGAGTTTGCAATTACTGTTTTAGGTTTTCCTATTCCATCTTTTCCAGTTTGAAGAAACTTTACCTTAGACATTTTCTACAATTCTATGTTTAAATAAAAAATATTTCATAATTTCACAATCATTTGGGGTTCTCCAATTGACGTTTGGTTCTAATATTGGTTGGTTATCAATTATTTTACCATACTGTTTATCAACACCATCATCCCATAGTGCGTAATCTATCTCATCATCTGAAAGTGCGAATTTTGTAATGACGTGCTCACCATTTTGATTCTCACCATATACCGCCTTCCTTAAATAATCCCTACCTTTATTGGTAAGTACTGCATCTAAAACTAAATCAGTTTTATCTATCATTCCCATAATTAACTCCCACTTGGTGAATTATCAACATACTTAACTTTGACAGGAATAACAAATATTGCTCCTGACATCTGACCAGTTACTATAATTGATGTTTCTCTTTCTGTTCCAACCGTACCAATTGCAGTTCTTAATGTGGCTGTTCTACCAACAACCTTTTTTGACAATCTTCCACTTTCTTCACCATATACCGCACCAACATTAAAATTTAAATTATCTCCTTGACCAACTCCAATATCAACGACATTTTTATTCAACACTAAAAAACTATAATCTTCAGCTGAAAACGAACCATTTGCTCCTTGAGTAGTTGGATTTATTAAGTGATCTTCAACCGACCACGGATTAGTTGATTCGGATTCATTATATCCAGTAACTAATGAGTTATCACCGAGTAGTGATGGTGGTGTTATATTGGCAATATATGGTAATGCCTTTGTTCCAACTGGCATTGTAAATAATTTATATTTCATCACCACTTCAGGATCAACACATGGTTCTAACATAGGAGTACTTTCTAACACAGCACCATAGTAATCACTACCAAGTGGATGTGCCCTATCCCATAAGGTATAGTCTATCTCATCATCTGATAGTGCAAATTTTGTAATGCTAAATTTACCATCACTTTTTGCAAGGTATTGTCTACCTTTTTTGGTCAATACAGCATTTAAGATAGTAGAAGTATTATTTATAAATCCCATTCTGTTTTATCCTTTTATGATAATGTAATAGTTACATCAAATTCTATTACTGCTCCTGATGATTCACCCATTATTATTATGGAAGTCTCAGTAGTTGCTTTAATATTTTTTGGGTAAAGCTGTAGATTAACCCAAGTTGTGTTTCCAGGTCCAGGTACTTTTAACGAACCAGCATCTAGGTAACATCCTGATATTGTTTGAGATATGTGTTGAACATTATCCACAAACGATACCCACTTTAAATCATTTGAACTTAATTCAGTACCTACTCCTTGAGTCAATATTCTATCTTGCATTATAGGAGTTGGAGGTCCGGATGCTCCCGCACCTGCTCCTACACCTGGAATCATTCCTATTTGTATAGATTGAAATGACGGTGCCAATATTGCTACAGCCGAATCCAATAGTGTTACAGTGTATCTTTCAGAGGCTAATGCATTAAAATCTAAATTTCCACTATCGGTATTACTAAGTCTAGTTATACCTATAGGTTTACTTCCATTTATTCCACCACCAAGCTTTGTATTAACTCCAGCCTGTGGTTCAACCATTACCCTATTAGAGTTATCATTACCGGCGTCAGCATAATATTGTATTTTGACCAATTCATCAGCTGTTGAACCAGCATCTTGTAATTTAACCATTGCACGAGTTCCTTCAGAACGAGTTACGAGTTTATATTTCATAATCTCAGATGGATCGTTGAAAGGTTCAAGTGCAGGTAAATTATCAATGGCTGCACCATAAAAATCTGTACCACTTGTATGGGTGGTATCCCAAAGTGCGTAATCAATTTCATCATCACCGAGTGCAAATTTATCGACTATGAAATCTCCACCACTTGACAATATCTCCCGACCTTTCTTTGTCAAAATAGCGTCTAAGACACGCGTTGTATTATTTAAATATCCCATTTATTATCTCCTATGTGACGGAATTATATTTTCTTATAAGATTTGAGTAGTATAACTTGTTATTCTTCAGTTATAAATATAATCCTTTTAAGTTTTCGTTATTTATTTGTTCTTAACTTCCATTTTAGTTGTAGTTTTATTACCCGTTACTAATTTTGTAGGTGATACAAGAAATGTATCAAATGCCGGTGAATTCTCTTCATAATCTGATTTTGGATCCACTACGGTAGTGTCATCTGTTTGAACGCACCCTTTATAAAAAAGTCTATCTGTTCCTATTGCATCATCCCATCTATTATCCAAATCAGATAATACAAAACTTGATGAATTTGGAATGTGATTGGCTGCATTTGCATCAGAACTATAGAAAAACATGGTTTCAAGATTATTCTTTGATAGAACATTTTCTTCTATACGAGGTTGAACAACTTCTTCATATATTGCCTTAACACTACCCTGTTGTATTGTTGCACCGCTATAATCAGTTCCATACCATCCACTGTAATCTACATCACCAATGTTATACAATGATGGTCTTTCTAAAATATGTTTTAATACAAATGAACCAGTTCCTGATGCCTGTTCTGTTAAGGTGTCAGATGGTGCACTCAATGAACTAAAATCAGCTGATATTACAATTCCGGATCCAGTTTCTTGTGTCTGTTGATTCTGTCTAAACGGATCACGAAAGTTTAGAGGTGCTGTATTTAGTCCCCACGGTGTTATTTCTTCAGCCGATGATGATATAAAACCTCTTGGTTCTGAACCACTAAGTTGTGTATAATAATTAACTCTAAATGGATCTGTATAGGTTAAATTTGCTTCATATTGTTCATATCTAGCCGAAGATGAAATATAAGAACCAGTTTCCATTTTATGTTTGTTGATTCCATATGGATTAGACCAATTTATATTACTTTCAAAGTTTTTATATTCAGCACTTTCTGAAACCTCAGTTCCTATATAAATGGTAGAAACATGATGTTGTGTTTCAAATGTAGGTTTTCTCCCAATAATAATTTTATCTCTTTCAAATATAGTAGGTTCTATCAATATACCAACTGTAGCATTCGCACGTGCCGGTATTAAAGATTTAACTTGTTTATATAGTGAACTATCATAGTATTTTAATAATCTTAAATAATCCCAAAAGTTATTTGGTCCTGAATACTTCTTCCAATATAGATTTCTTGCAGTCTGTAATCCACTATATTCTTCTTTATATTGGTCACGAGGATCACCAATAAATTGGTCAAAATCAATATTTGGAAAGGAAGATATAATATCCTCATTAATTGCAGCTGATGGTGAAAAGAATATACCAAGTTTATTTGAATCTAATGGTGCATTATCATATGCCGGTACTGTTATACTTTCTCCAAATTTTAATACAGGATTACCAACTGGATCAATTCTTACATCATCCTCAATTCTAATTTTTCTTGATGCTTGATTACTTGGACCCAAGTTGGGTATTTTAAATTTCTGTTCATCAACAACGGATTCAAAGTGTGGTAATAATCCACTTGTATAATTATTTGGTGCCGCAGATGAAGTAAATGATTGGTCAGCAGATGCATCTTGAAAGTATTGATTTGCTCCAATACTTAAATCTTTATCATCATCAAATGAGTATCGAGTAACTAAATCTGTGTATGAGGCTGATAAATGGTTACCATCAAATGCTATTGGTGCTGCTACATGATTATTAAACGCAGTTTCTTTTAGTGGTGTAGTCCAATTTCTATATTCCATCATAGAACCACTAAATGCCTCACCAAAGTAAGTATTTTCTTCAGGTCCACCTATGGTGACTGTTGTTCCACTTCCTGAATATGCTAAATTGTAAGATGCAGATGCGTTTGAATCAGAGGCAACTATGAATAATGAAGTTGAAGATTCATAAACTATCTTACTTCTACCCGCGTCATATTGTTTAGCAAATAAGTTATACGAAACATCTGAACCTGAGAAATCACTTGTTAAATAATCTCCTGATCCTGATGCATTTCTCGTTAACATTACAGACCAAAAATCTCCATCATAAACTGGAAGTTCTGAAGATAATAATTCTTTATATCCTTCACTTCCACTCAACATAAAAGATACATAACCATATCTATCAGAAGAACCATTATCTTTTAATCTGATTGCCCAATCGTCATCTCGTCTAACCAAGACTTGATTTGAACCACTTGCTGCTCTAAATCTAAATTCTACGGTGTCGGGCATTCTACTTGTTGCACCCTCACCTTGTGTAACTTTTGCCCAAGTATTGTTTTGAACAAAGGTATTATTTGTCGCTCCTCTAAATAGAAGTGCCTTTGTAAATTTTCGTGTTACTAAATTTTCTGCAGATTGACCAGATAACTTAGGTCCTCCATACTCCATAACTCGTAGTATACTTGATGGAATACCATAACAACTTATCAATCCTTTAATTGCTCTTGAAGTTCCCTTTGTCTTTAAAAAGTAAGGCATATTACTTATAATACGACTCCATATTTCTCTTGATATATCTCTATCAGGAGTTTCCGAATACTGCACTGGTGATTCTGAACCGGTTACATTCATTCCGAACATATATTGTGGTAGTGATATTAAACCCTTCCCATCATGAACTTCCCACCCAAGAGATGCTGCCACAGGATGTAATAAATTCTTAGCAATACCTTCTGTTAATTTATCTCTTTTATCATGAACATCTGTCATTGCCTTGATGAATACCCAAAGGTCATCAAAGTGGTGTCCTACCATATCCACAAATTTTAAAAATACATCATTTTGATTATCATCTTGAACGAACATCGGAAGATGTCCTCTTAATCTATTCTTATTTGCCCTATCATAATCTGATGCGGAAACTATCTGATTTGCATACCAAGTAGTTGCTACAGATTGACTCGTTCTATAATTTACATATGGAACACTATATGTGCCAGTTCCACTTTCCTTCGGCCAGGTATTTTCGTTAAACACTCCAATTGAACCAGAGGAGTAAGATGAACTTTGATTATACATATATTCTTCAAATTTATCAAAGTTATTAATAACATCACGACGCTTAGCTTCCCAACTTTGAATTTGTGATAATGAACCACTAACTGCAACAAATTCAGGATTTAAAGTACCACTCGATGCACCTTCTACGGATAGATATCCTTTTGGGGCAGCCTTTATTCCATGTAAACCACTTGAACCACTACTCGTTCCGGCTAAAGAGGAACTTCTATCTGTATATAGTTCTATTTGATTTAATTTATATTTGAAATTTCTAAGTCTTTGTTCCGCTGAACTAAAATGAATAAAATTTGAAAATTGATTATAATCCACATTGATATCGGCACTCATACTACCACTCAATACTTCATTTTCAATACTTTCTTTTATATCCACATCATTACTTACTAATGAAGTATAGTTTTGAAATTCTGTTTGTTCTGCTCCTATTGGACTTGTAATATTTTGAAATTCTGGAGTTCTTAAAACTATATCACTAACAAACTCTTCTACAAATGGAACTAATTGAATTACTTCCTCAATAGGTGGAATCATTTCTCTAACTATATTTACATAATCGTTTTCTTGAATATCACCTGACAATGGTTCATATAATTTATAAACTATTGCATGTGGATAATCAGGATAGGTTTGAGTATCAATTTTAAAATTAGATATTAAATTAAAAGTATTTGGACCAGTTTTCATCAATTTACTTAAATTCTCAACATTATCATTTGGATATTGTATAAACCATTTATCAAATGTATTATTTTGATTTACATCTAATGTGTTTTCAAAATCATGACCAGCTGTTTCTCCGAGTTCAGTATAAGTATTTTTAAGTACAATGGTATTACCACTTATACTTTCGATGTCACCACGAAGTGTTCCGTATATAGGTGACTTTTCTCCTAACGAAGATGTATAATCTACAGAAAATTCTGTAAAGTCTGTCCAACTTCTTATATTTTGATTATTTTCTGCTAAATAACCATTTGGTGCTAATTCTTCATATGTGCTCGTTAATTGTAAAGTATTTGCACTTGTATTAACACTTTGTATCTCACCAACAAAATCCATCATACTTGGAGTTCTATCTATTGTGGAGTTTATAATTGTTTTTTGAATTGTTGGATTTTCTGTCCACAAAGTTCCTTCGGGTCCGTAATGACCATATATATAAATGGTAGTTGGTCTTGTTAAATCCCACTCCTCTTCAATTACTCCAGTATAACTAACCTGTTCCCATTCATTAGTTCTTGAAACTGGTTTATATCTTAAAAATTCTCTTTCAAATGCTACTTTTTTAGGTATTCCATTTTCGTCATCTCCTAAAGTAATAGGATTATCTGCTATATTTACACCCCAATATGCACTTCCACCAGTTTTTCTATAATGATGTAACCCAACCATTGCACCCTTTTCAATAGTGTCTGATTTTTGCCACCACGTAATTGTAATCTCATCACCTGCCTGTAAACCCTGTGATATCATTTTATGTGGCAATGTTTGTGTAATTCCCATCCATCTATGTGCTAAAGTATCATTTGGATTTACCTCAACTTGAACAATTCCAGTTTTGTATGGTTGGTCATTTGGATATAATTCATGATTAGGTGCAAAAAATTGTGAATTCTTATCAATGAACTTCATACACGTATCACCGTATTGACCTTCACCTTGAACCCACTTTGCATGATACCCCAACCAAGCACTATGCCAATCCGGCCTTGTATTGATTACTTCATCACTACCACCAAAGTCAAACCAGTTAAACCCATCTGACCAACTACTCGGTTTAACTGCATCAGACCAAACATTTGGATCAGGAAATTTCCAAATTAAATCTTGTATTGCTGAAGTTGGACTCCATCTCCATTCTAATATTTGAGTATCAGCTAAATTTGCTGCCCATATCCACGTACAATCCGATAGTTTACTATCCAATGTATTTATTCTTCGTTTTCCACCAAATGTCTTATATTCTAATATACCATCTACTGAATTTTCTGTTATCTCCCAAGCAGGATCTAATACTACATTTGAGGTATCGTCTGGTGAATCTTCATTTTCCGAATCATCTGAATCAGATTCGGTCTGCCAAAGTTCTGCAGTTTCTTCGTAATTTATTGAAGTATCACCTGTTTTAATTATTGCACCATTGTAAAAAATTTTTGCAATAAAGGCGGCAGGTCCACCACCATTTCTTGTTTCTATTCTTAATCCTGATGTATCTGTTGGTAAGATAAACTCACTTGATTCTCTCCAATTATTACCAGAACCCAATAATGTTTCGGCTCCCTCTACGTTGACTGAATACAAATCAAATTCATTATCTACTTGTAATATAATTTTATTAACCTGATCAACAGGATTGTGATATGGACTTACTCTAAATTCTCTTTCATATTTTGTAATATCAGTTGCAGTTGGATTGTTTATTGGAACATCATCAATGATTTCTAAATTTTCATTTTGTGATAAACTCTCATCAACAACATATGCATCTTTAATGGTGAGAACACCATTTGACATCAATTCATTTAAACCCTCATCATCTTGTGATAATGACAATTTAACAGTATTACCATCGGTAAATGTTGCAAATCCACTTGTGGCTATATCTTCTTCAAGAACTCGTTCTATTGTAAATGGTGTTGGTTTCCCATTAACAGCACCAGCCTCAACTTGAACATTTGTAATCCATCTCGCACCACTTGTTGTTGCAGTTGCAGTTTGACCTAAATTTAATTTTATATTTCCATTAGAATTTTCAGGTATTGTTATGACATTATATCTTTGTTCCCAAGTTTTATCTCCAATTTCTTTAGTTCTATTAACTAAAAGGGAATCAGTAAAATTTGTAAATGAACCATTTGATTCTACCATACCAAACAACAATCTTGTTTGTTCTACCGGCCAATCTGGAGTATAATAAACCCAACAACTAATTATATAAGTTTCACCCGGAATACCATCTATTAAAAGTTGATAAAGATTATCCGTTTCATTTGATGCATGTTGTAAAACATATTTACTATTTCCAGGATTATCTTGTGGTAAAATCTGATAATTATTTCTTGTCATACCAACTTCTACTATATCATTACCACTTTGAAAATCACCATTGGTAACCAAATTTATCATTGGGGGTGAAGTTTCTACATCAACGACTGGTGCATACTTTGATATCTGTTCTGTAGTTTCATCGTAATCTACTATGAATGCATCTCTTAATTTAAGAGTTCCACCTTTCATTGCTGATGATAAAGATAAACTGGTATTTAACGTTGCCACTTTTCCACTACCATCAAATGTTACAGATGATTCACCACTAACATCTGAAAAGGATAAACAAGTGTATCCTAATAATCTAAATTTTTCATACTCATCTAAATCAACGATACCAGGATTAGGTCTAATTCTAATTTCAGTTTTTGATGGTGAAATTTCTTGTAAAAAAAGTTTATCTTCTTGAATTAATAGTTCTATTGATTTACCGTTCTCATCAACTAGAGGAATCTCTATATCAGGAGTAGGTGAATGACTGGCAAAAATCTTACCATTGGTCTCTATCATATATTGACCATTGTAAATAGTTCTATCTGATTTATTAGTCAATACTACTTTAGAAGAACCACCTATTTGTCTTAAAAAATTATATATTACTTTATAATTTCCCCGCTCGTATCCGAGGTTTCTAACATGAGCACCTACATCTAAATCATCAGGTAGTGGATATTGAAGTTCTCCGGATGCTAAATAATTATCATCTGTATCATAAATACAATACTCAATTATATCTGATGTTAATGTACCAAACGGTGCAATGGGATCACCATCGTTTAACCCATCAATTGCTACGAGTGGTAAATCTTTTGCCTGTAATCTTGATAATTTTCCTGAAATAGGATCTATTTGTAATTTCTTTTTCTTTGCCATTAGAATTCCGTAAATTCTCGTTTAATAATTTTATTAGTTTCTTCTGTTTCTTCGTACTTAAAATATCCATCTTGGTATAAAATTTTATTATTTACAGGAAAACTTGTACCATCTGTTCCCTGATTAGGTATTATATTTTCAAATAAAATAATTTTACCAGAATTTTTATCTCGTAAAATTCCATCATCTACATTACCATCTTGAGTTTTATTTCCAATCATTTCTAAATATCTACTTTCATCTTGTGCAGTAATTTCTTGGTAAAAAGGAAGATCTTGTAATTCATCTTTTGAATATGGCATATATTATCTCACTACTTTAAATGAATTTTTCTCGTCAAAAAACTCTACATTTTCATCAATAGTTCCACTACCACTAACAACTTTATAATTTATTCTATAAAATCTTTCTGATTGTAATCCATTCATCCAAAAATTAAAATAATTTCCGGTTGAATCACAACTAACAATTGAACCCGTACCAAACGGAACAATTACATCTTCGGTGTATGCGTCTTTAATTTCATAAAAGGTACTTCCACTTGGTAAAGTTTTAACTGTAGTGTAGCCCGTATTGTATCCCGTTGTAGAATAAGTCTTTTCAGGATATCTTTCTCTACCCGTAACTCTAAATTTTACTTTTGATTTTTCTTTATATTCAGGTCTCAATCCTCTCATATGTAAAACCATATCTTGTAAGTTATCAGAAGTTAATGGACTTAATGAACCAGTTGACCATTTAGAATCATCCCAAACAACCTCTAACTTAGGTTGATAAACTGTATGGGTATCTCTACCAAAGAAAATAAAGTTACCATATCGAGTTTTATTTCCTTCCTCTGCATTAGAATTGGAATTAGCTCCACTACCACTTCTCTTTAACATAAAACCCTCGTTAGGAACTCTACCATCTACCCAATTCCAAACAATATCGGTTACATCCATTCTAACATCGGATGGTTCGTGTGTAAAATTTTGATGAGCCTCGTATCCACTTCCACTATACCAAGTTCCTCCGTGTGCTGATAATGTGGTTGTTATATCAGTTCCACCTGCAAGTGCTGTCGTTCCGTTACCGAATACAAATAATCCTGATGAAGATAGTGCTGAAAGATTTGATGCTGTTCCTTTTTCACTTCCTGATAATATTAAAACATCACCCGAAGTAGAATCAACACTTGCGGATATAGCTAATCCATGCAAAGAACCACTATTATTAATAGTATCTCTTAAATTGTTAATCGAACTACCAGTGGTTGAACCTGAAGATATGTAAATTTCAGTAGAACTATTATCATATACTGAACCACTTACAAATACAAAATCAACCCCCCCTATGTTAAGTTCTTGACTTTGATAATTTCCATTGTTTATAGTAAAAGTTCCATTTGCAAATGTGTTACCAACCAATGTAGTGGTTGAACCTTTCCAAATACTTGCATTGGTAGATCCATCTCTATAATTCCAACTACACCCATCTTCAATTACTGGACTTGCCTGTGCCCGTCCTGAACCCATTTCCCACGATTGACTAATTGGATATGCATATAATTTCTGTGATACATTTAATTGTTCTGAATTTGCATCATATAAATTTAATACAAATCTTGTTCTTGATGATGAAGTTATTAAACCTGATGATATAGATTCTGAAATATAATTTAAATCAAACTTGATTAGTGCCCTTGATACATTGATAACCGTACCATCAGAATTCATATCCTTTCTAACTTCGATAATTTCATCAAGTCCTGTATTCATACTTTTACTTACTTCATATAAAGTAGCATCTTTTTCTGCAAACTCAAAATAATGCATTATATATCTCCCATCACTCTACCTCTGATATCTATATCAGGATATTTAATTTCAAATACTGCAGGATCGGTTGGTGGGTATACCACACTATTAAAAGTTGCAGATGTTATGTCGTATATGTTATCTGAATAAGTTCTACCAGCAACTGTTCCATACCGATTACTAATAATAATCAATTCAGAACTATCGTCTCGTGGTTTAACTACGGTGGCAACACCCTCAACCGAAAGTATTTCAGACACCACATCTGCTAAAATAATAGGTTGATTGATTTGCCATTTCTCTGTTTTAAAATAATCCTTTAATACGGAAACACAATTAAGAAGAGCTTCGTTTTTGTTAAATCCTCGTTTAGTATATATTGCAAAATCAACTCCTAAATTACAAATGTATGCATCTTTAAGTTGAATTGCATCTGTCATCATTCTATATTGACTTAAATAAATTTGTATGTTTTCTTTGACTGCAGTATTTAACGCAACTAAATTTTTACTATTATCATAACCCAACATATACATATTTAATGCTAATGGATTTGATTGAAAATCTTGGTCTGCTTCATTCTGTCCGGCTGCTGCAACTTGTTCATCTTGTAGAATAAAAACTTTTGCTATATTACCATACTTGGCTGGCAATGAATACACACGAGTTATAAAGTCATCTTTTGTTACAGCCCTTCCTTGAGCTTGAAAATAAGCTAATGCATTTATTCTTACTTCCTCAATGGTTTCTGCTCCCCCACCTCCGGTTGCCGGATTTGGATTTGTTGCTGCTATAGAATTTTGAGTTGAAGTTCTTAAACTTGCAGTTAAACTTTTTGAACTATCAAATTCAGAAGTATCTCTTGTAATAGTATTAATTTTTTCTGAAGATTCATTATCATCAACTCCACCACCATATGAATATTTTATAGTTAATGTTGTATTGGTTGGACATTGACCGTATGTAGCAGTGTTCAAAAAGTTTGCAGGATCAAAAGCGGTATCGAGAAAACTTGGTGTTCCTGGTAAATTAGAACCTACATTTGAGGGATTTGGAATTATTTCCTCATCACTTGTTGTTGAAACTCCTGAACCAAATCTCATTTCTGTTTTATTATCGGTTCGTATATGAGTTTTAAATCTTTTATTAGTCTTGGTGAGTTTTAAAAGAAATGGTGCAAAGTTTCTACCATCTACCAAGTCAGGAGAATTTTTTGTATTGTTTTGAAAGTCTGCATATACCGTATCTTGTGCTAAAAATGGAACTTCGTGGTATTTATTATTATCACTATCCGTTACAGAAATTATTTCTAATACAGGACTATTTTCTAAAGCGATTCTTTTATATTTTTCTGCTGCCCCACATTGTATTTGTTCCGTAACAATAGTTCCACTAACTGCCTTTGCTGATTTCTTTAATAACCACTTTGTAACATTTTGTTCATCATCCACTTCAAAAATATCTTGCTGTCGTGGACTCATTGAACTTGAATCACTAAATACTACATCATCTATGGTTCTAAATACAGTTCCATTCTGTGATGTTATTTCCATCCCAGCTAAAACATTCATACAATAATCTTCGTTTGGTTCTCTTAATTTAGTAACTATATTTGATTGATTTTGTGCGGGAACGGTTTGAAAGACATCTACCGTAACTGTTGCAGGTGATGACAGTCTTGGTTTATATCCGTATCCTTGTGCCATTTCATATATGGTTTTCTTCTCTTCTGCAAAAGATAACATACTTTCTTTAAATTGTTCATCCATATAATAAGATAATGTATCACCAACATATGATGCCATTTCAATAAACATCATACCTGGATCAGATTCGTTGAAATCATTATATGTATTTGGAAAATACGTTTTGGCAAATTCTAACAACCCATCTCTAAATCCAGAGAAATCTTTGTTTAAATATTTTACTTCTTTACTGACTCCTTTAGTAGCCATTTACATTCTCCTATTGTTTTACGGCTGATTCAAATTGATCAAAACTTACCGAAACTGTACCAAATCTATCGGGTTCAAAAGACAATCCAAAATCGATAGCTATACTAACTTGATTTTCATTGTGGATTGGAAATTGAATATCTATGTTTTTAATATTTATGTAAGGCAACCAAGTAGACATTGATGTTCTAATTGAATCTTCTAATATCTCACTAAAATCTTCATTCATCGGTTCAAATAATATACTATGTAAATTAGAACCAAATGCTGGTTGTCCAAGTCTTTCTCCAGGAATTGTTTTGATTAAATTAATAATATTATATTTTGCCTGCTGTAATGTTGTTTTAGTTTGTTTAAAGAATCCACTATCAGAATATCCCAATGGTAGTTCGAGACCTATAAATACATCTGGATTTAAATCTTTTTCTCTTGCTCCCATTATTACATTCTCCTATTATACCGGTAGTAGGGTACTTTCTACATTAACAATTAAACCATTCCTTATTGTAATTCTTTTATAAGTGGATGTTCCAAGAACTACAGCACCGGCCACTATAAACTCGGTATTTATTCCTTGTGAACCATCAGTTAAGGATATCTCATCCACTACTAATTTACCATTTATCTTTACTTCATCTTGACTAAAACTAATGTTTAGTTTATCAAAAATTCTTTTGAATATTACCAAACTTTTTGCTGAATTAATGTTGGATGTTGCTATAGTTTTAAATCTTTTTAATAGTGCTGCCAATTTATTCTTTTTAGATTTAGGATCACGTTGAACTTGATTCACGTTTAACTCACCTACCCAAACTTTTCGTTTACCCCTTTTAATTTGCCTTGGGTTTAAGAATAAATTACCTGGAGCTCTATTTTCTAAAAATGATTTATTATCAAGTGCATCTATATCATCTTCACCTGTCAAATAAGAATGAATTGCATCTGCCTCTTCTGCAGAAACTTCAGCGTTTTCTTTTCTTATTCTTATTTTAGTTTCAGTATCTTGGTCTTTAAAAATTCTTTTATTTTTAATTCTCTCAAGTTTAAACTTTAAAAACTTTTTATCTAATGACATCTTTTACCTCTTATGGTCTATATCCAGTTCCATTTTTCTTTTGGTCAATGGCTTTCATTACTTTAGAATAATCTTTAGTTAGTGCGTTTTGAACATGATCAGGAACTTGGTCGACATTTACACCAGCCTTTTTAATACTATCTACTGCTGCAATTTTTCGTTTAGTTTCTTTATCACCACCCATATTACCATATCCTAACAACTCACCCATTTTCGAAGTGTCATACACTCCACCACCCATAGTATCATATCCACCTTCACCATTCGGAACTCCACCTGCAGTTTCATTTAAAACTCGGTTAAGTTCTTGATTATCTGTATAGTGCACTTCCTTCATAGGTTTAGTTTTATATTGTTCCATAATAGGTTCTTTGAATTTTTTTTCGTCTTTAGGGGCCGAAACCAATTCGGTAAGAGATGTTTTATTATCGTTAATAAATATCTCGTTTACCTGTTTCTTCACTTCTTTACGAACTACTAATTCAATTATTTTTATTAGTTCATTCTTCTTCATGGTTACTATCTCCTTATGTTAAAAACTTCTTAAATATTCGTTTAATTCTGGATCTGAAAAACATCTTTCCAATTCATCCATTTGTAGTGCCAATTCTTTAGATAGTGCTGATGTATCTACATTTTCAAAATCGGTGTCGGTATCTAACTCTGTCCAAGTTCCACCGGCTGCCTCACAATCTTCTTTATTTAAATGTTCTGTAATTGAACAGAATCCAATCGAATCTTCATCAGACAGATTAGAAGTTTCTGCAGATATCTTATCATACATATCTTGTAAATCTTTTATATCTTGTGGATCTATCCAAGTTCCACCTTGTGCCTCACATTCTTCTTTGGTTTTTGCCGGTTGTCCACCTGCATCTATCGCACATTGTGCAAGAATACTCATCAGTTGAGCCTGAAGTATAGGAACTATAGCTGTAAATCTACCAACGGTTTTTATTAATATCGAAACACACATATCAACTAATCCCATTATGTCTAATACCTTTAATAACGACTCAACAATAGGAACAATAAATGGTGGTGTCCACTTTAAAATCTTTTTTACCAACTTAATTACTTTTCTAATGATTTTTATAACTTGAATAATTTTTTTCAATATTGGAATGATTTTCATAAGTTCTTTCATTACGTTTAACATTCTTCGTATTGTTGCTTTAACTGGTGGAGAACAGACATCTTCAGGATCAAGAGTTGCCTTTGACATTATTTTATCAACTTCAGCATTTAACTTACCCAATACAGCACCCATCTTACCCATCAACTCTTGTATTTTTGCAGTAAATCCACTTAGTGCAAATGCCTGTAAATCAGGTATTTCAAAATTTGCTATATCGGATAAGAAATCCTTTTCTGCATCTGAGGGCATATTAACATTACCCGAGCCTACACAAAATCCTTTTTCTTCACCATCATCACCATCATTACCACCAGCACCATCTTCGCCTGTGGCAGTTGATTCATCTTGTGTGGTATAGGGTGCACATATTATTTCACCATTTTCAATTACACATCCCTCGTGTAACATAGTTCCAATCGGTACGGATTCACCCTCACCGTATTTCATTAAATCATTGCCAGTATCGGGCCATATCACTACTGCACCATTATCACCTGCAACACCATTCACTATTGCAAACATAAATGGAAATTCCTCTTTACTTCTAAAGATTCCACTTCCGTCTATTAGTTCACATCCTGGTATAATAGGTTCACCTGGTCCTAATACTACTCTTTGTCCTGCTATTGATTTACATCTATGTGCCATTATGCTGGTCCTTTTGGATTACCTACAAATACAGTTTTACTTTTAGGTTCGTCCATTCTTGTTTTTAATGACTGAAGAGTTGCAACTAATTGCATTGAAGGACTTATAATACTATCTATTGGAATTTTAAAACTAATACAAGTTCCCATTGATTGTGATATACCACTTGCAAAATCTACTAATGCATCTAATAATTTATCAATCAAATCCATTGTGATATCCCCAGCAAGTGCAGGTTGTGTTGCCATTCTATCTGCCAAATTAACAATTGGTGATTCTAAATTCATCCTTACATCTGCCCCCATACTGATTTCACTTTTACTAAATGCATGAATACTATTTACCTTAGAGTTAAAAACTATCCTATCTGAATTAATAATAATTTGTTTTCCATCATATTGATTTGGAACTGTATTTCCGTGTGCCCTTTGAGATGACCTTTCAAAAGGAACTACTTGGTCGGTAGTCATCCATAAAGAAGAACTATCTTTATTTACATCTTCCTTGACTGGCTTATTTGCCACAGATTCTTCGACACCTTGTCCTGTTCGTATAATCACATTAGGTGAATTTTGTTTTCCTGTGTTTTCTTCTACACCATCTTGTGTTTTAATTTCTTTTACATTACTACCTAATCGAATAGTATTTCCAAATCTACCCTCAAAGGTTATATCACCTTCTTCAGCATTAAGTGTTCGTATAGTTGGGTTTTCAATAATAGGTAAATTTTCTTTTTGTATATCAAGGGAGAATGCACCCGCAGTTTTACTCAAACCTGCTACTATATTAGTATCGGTTCTATTTCTTAAATTTATTTTTTGTGTATAAAAAAATTGTCCAAAGTATTCAGCTATAATTACATATTCATTTGGGTATGGGTATCTTTTAATATCAGAATTTAATGGTCGTGCAATAATAGTATCTTCAACACCTTTGTTACTAATTAACATTCGTGCCTCTATCCATCCATATTGAGAATAATTTCTTTCACCCGTTTCGGGAACAAATGGTAAATCTTCATCATCAAGATAACAATTAATAACTTCTGCTGCTTCTAATTCATAATAATCAGCTGATTTTTTTTCTTTTATTATCTTCCGAACTTCTCTCGCGGATACCGGTCCATCTGGTATAACGATATGTTCATCATCTTGACTTACATGATATGCCATTAATTTTCCTTAACTGATTGTATATCGTCTGTAAGACTATCTGATTTTTTTTGTAAGTCCACAACTACATCATCTATACTTGTGAGTAATTGTTCCTTTTCTTTTTCTGATAAACCAAACTCAGATTCACTACCACCTTTACCTTCCGCGGCAATTAATCTCTGTACAACGGTTGCCAATTTGACAAGTTGTTCATCATTCTTAACATTGATTTCTAAGTATTCCTTTATCATAGGGATTAATTGAATAGCCATATCCCCATCTTTAATATATCCAGCAACTTCTTTGACTAATATTTCAAGTTGTGTTTTATTATGTTTGGAATTATCGTAGATATCTTTGAATAATGATGATAGTGATTTACCCTCAAATAATTCGTAATCTTGACTCATCTTAATTTCCTTGTATTATTAATAGTAGATGTTATAACTCATAAATAAATATTAAATAACTGAAAAGTTGTTGAATATATATTGCATATAAAAAACCTATATATACTATAATTATATATGTCGGAGTTTATTCGACACCAAAAAATGGAAGTTAAGAATCCTTTTTTGTTAAATGATAAGATAAATAAACGGGAGATAAACAATGAAGGAAGTCATCACATTGGTCAAAGGTTGGGTAGAAGATGTAACTCAACTAATGGCATCTTTTATAGCAATAGGAGCAGTAAGCGAAGTATTGTTTGGAAGTGGCATATTTGGCGTTAATGTAATTGGTAACCTAACATCAATCATAAATAAGTTCGGCGAATCCGGTTTCGCTGGTTTAGTCGCATTGTTGGTGTTGGTGGGTTTATTCCGTAAATAGCTATTATCGGATAATGAAAAAGGGGAACTTTGTTCCCCTTTTTTTTGCCCTATATAAAATATGAATTAGTTAAATACTATTGGTAATGAATATTTTACTTTGACCGGTTTCCCATTTTGAGTTGCAGGATGATAAGATGTTTGTCTTAATTTATCCAATACTACGGCATTCAAATCAATATTAAATGTATCCGTGATAATCGGATCCTCTACTTGTCCTAATTCATTGATAAAAAAATTAACTATTATTCTACCTGATACAGTTGAGTAATCATAAATATTTTCTTTGAAATCATAGTAAGTTAGAACGAATGGTTTTTTTTCTTGTGGTGGTGTCTGTGGTATCGTTTGAGCATAAATGGAGCCCATTAATAACAAACACATTAGTCGCTTCA
>Ga0307488_10000722_pt1 | contig 27574 bp, 28 predicted proteins | sample SB02metaG_FD_202248 | JGI IMG/M metagenome (GOLD analysis project Ga0307488, IMG submission 202248) | Sea-ice brine microbial communities from Beaufort Sea near Barrow, Alaska, United States - SB 0.2 | ecosystem: Environmental > Aquatic > Marine > Coastal | place: USA: Alaska | collected...
GTTATATTTTTCATATGGAAAAACCAAGGAACTAATGGGCAACAATCTGTCTTTGATGATGCGTTAAACGTCAGTATATTTTTATTTCCGGTGGGTTTAATGTATAGCCTTATCGTTATTAGCCCGATTACTCTTTTTCTACAAAGTCGACAACGAGCATTTGAAATTTGTTGTCTGGTTGCTGTCGTTTTACCGGGGCTATTACTACTAGGAAGTGGTTACTGGGGGTTGCTTGCACTGAGTTATGGTTTATCAACAATACTCATCTTTTTGAAGTTGTATTCAGTAGATTCAAACTAACAAAAATGCCTGTTATGCTGAGTATGAGGCCTTTTACAAAGTGTTTTTTATAGAGGAGTTTTAATAGTGAAATTCATTTTATGTGGATTTTTTGCGCTGGCGTTAATGACTGGGTGCATTGTAGTGCCAGCCGAAGATATATCAGCAGTAAATAAATGCGAAATATCAAGTGATCGTAAAACGCTAAAGATGATCAATGGTTTTGAAGGCAGCAACACATACTATTCGGTTAGTGGGTTGATATTAGTGCCCATTTCAGGAGTAGTATCGGGAGTGTATGTTGCCATCAACAATATTTATCATATTGGTGAAGAGATTATTGTTTGTGGTACAGGAAAACAGCAGCTATAAACTCCAAGTTTGGTGGGTGTTACCGGCAAGATTCTTTCTTTGATTAAAGTAATCCTCGGGATTATACTTATTTTGTGCGGACCACAGTAACTGATTTAACAGAATACATTACGCAAGCTAACTGTAGACTGAGTATGAGCGAAATGAGTAAGTAGATTAATTTGTTTATCCACTATTTGTTATATTATTTATTGTAGAGGAAAGGTAATTAGTAATGATTAATACCAAAATATATAAGACCGTTTATCAGCTATCTGAAAAGCTAATGGACGCTGCCAATGAAGAAAATAGAGAAGCATTTGAAGCGCTTTATACTGAATTAAAGTCCATTTGTATCGATAATGAAAATACACCTAAAGACCATCCCGAGCAATGGGAAACGCTTGCTGATTTTACCGAAGAGTTAGAAGACGCAATACTTGGTTACGCAAAAGCGCTCGAAAAAGCTGTCGCAGTTAATTCAAAAGATCACTTGTCGTCGATTGCGTTTTCTATGGCTAAATTGCAACTTGAATTAGGCCAGACTGATGCCGCTATTAAAAATCTCGAAGATGCAAAAGTCAGCGCTAATAAAATCGCAGATAGAGAACTGAAAGAAGAAATAGATGAGCTACTGGAAAAGCTATCAGTAGATTAATGTCAAAAGGAGGGTAAAAAATGGCTGAAGCAGTATTGAACAATGGTTCTTATTTTGTCGGTTGGGGAACATTAGCATTAATAAATGCAGGGCTGGCACAAGGTAAGGGGCGAGGAGGGCTTAACTGGTTCTTAATTTCGTTACTCTTAGGACCCATCGCTACATTTCTGTTAGTCGTAATGCCTGATATGCGCTGGCAGTCTTAATTAAAAAGTCGATTGTGCTGCTCGTTACGTAACAATAGAGATAGGCATCGCGAAAGCGCTGTATCTTAATTTAGCCCTTACAAGGCCATTGTATTTTAATGTGGCAAATTTTAGTCGAGTTATAATGAATAAGATAAACCCAAAAAAATTACTCAAAAGTAAGTGGACGGCAGTGACGCCGGTGAACAAAGAGAAACACTTTATTATTTCAGAAATTGAGTTTGATGAAGAAGATACTGTTATCGCTTGCTGCATAGAGCCAGTCATGTCAAGACGAGTCATTCCGATTAACTGGCTCGACTTAAAAGACGACAGTATTTGGATGCATGGTTGGAAATAGTGGCTGAGTGGTTAATTTTAAATAAATTATCGAGTGAGGGATGAATGAGTTTTTTTACTTTGTTAGGAAAAAAGTTAACCGAATTTAAATATCATTATTACGGACTCTTTATTATCCAAGAAGTCCCCGTTGATCGATTTCATTCCATCATTTCACAATACATAGAACGCGGTTGGGAGCTCAGTGGGGAATATAACGAAATAGAAGACGCCATCTCCAAATGGTCATGCAAACTCAGAAAAGGCACAAGCACATTGGATTGTGAGTGGGACGAAACAATAAAAGGGAGCTTTATTGGACCCCAAAGAATTGTTTGTGGCTTAGGGCAAGAATTTTGTTTTACTGCAAATAACGCACCTCAATAGTCAGCTAGCGTCGAATATATTTTTGTAAGGAGGTTTCATTATGTTTTACATTGGCGCAGCCTGTTTCATCTTACTTGGCGTGTATAATTTACTCGATAAACACTTTGGAAAACAAGATAAGTTACATGTCGCTATGGAGTGGTATATAAGTTTCGCCATTTTCGTGACGGCTTATTTTGCAATTATTGTATTAGGCATCGTCATTAAAAGTATTGGTATTGAACAATCCGTTCCGCTCGCCCTTGCGGGTTATGTGTTCTATATTATTATTCCATTTCTGATTGTAAAACTGATGTTAGATTACTCTGTGAAAAAAGCGATTATTTACTCATCTGTAGTACCGTTTGTCGCTATCCTCGCTGAAATTCCCTTTGTATTGATAAAGGGTCCGCTTAGTGCTTAGCTAAATTGCAGTTGGCTTCAATCAAAGGCACATTCTCGATAACTGGTTTAGACGGCAAAGACGACTTATATTCAATAAAAACAGCAGAGAAAGTGGAGTTAAAGTGAAAACGAGTAGAAGATTGATTGTTGGCATAGATAAGGAAATTGAATGCACTTTATTTTAGGGATACTCTCCACGGCAATTACCATTCTTGTGTTACTAAATCGCTTGAGGCAAAGCGGAATTGACTTCGGTTGGCTTAACCCATTTAGTTGGGCTCGACGACGCCGGTTTCGCCAAGAATACGAAATGCACCCTGCATACACACTAGAATCTCCTATGGATGTGGCTGCACTATTTATGGTCGCGGTAGCAAAAAGTGACGGTGATATGACAAAGGGTCAAAAAGACAAAATCCTTTCGTTATTTGCTTCTGAGTTTACTCTCAACGATGCAAAATCGGTAGCGCTGTTGGCTTCGAGTGTGCATATTTTCGGTCGTGGTGACGACGTACTTGATAATCCAAGTCGAGTTTTATCCCGCACTATGGATAGTTTTACAAGTACCCAAGTTACTTCGGTCTTGTCGATGCTTAAACAGGTAGCAAATGCTGAAGGTGAGCCGCGCATCTCACAGCAAAAGCTTCTCAACAAAATCGCATTAGCGATGCCGAATCCAAAGCAATGAGTGAGCTGATCGCTGCCTGACCCTAAATCAATCCCGGTAAAAGGTTGGAGGGCTTAGCCAACCTATTACGTTCGTAAGTGGATTGATACATTCGCCAAAAAAGGACCAAACAGTAATAGTATCACCTGACCAATTGGTGCTTGATATTGGCAGTTTTTGCATGACGGAAATGTTATTCTTGCTAAAGGTACAACGTGATACTTACATTATTATTTGAAAGCCATGCTCAGTAGATAATAGTTTGCAAGGCTATAAAAAAGCCTTTTACATGAACCCAATTAGCTATTTTGGAGAATACATATTACACCCAAGTGTTGGCTTACAATCGCGATATATCAACTTTTGTTTGTACTGATCATTTTACCAATAACTAGCTGCATTAATAATAAGAGAGAACATATTGCAAATAACTGAAAAAGGAAAGCTGTCGTTGAGCGTCCGTATTATTGTGGGTGTGCTCTCCCTGCCATCACTACTTCTTGCTTTTATGCTTATTTCAGATGCTCTCAAAGGCAATTTTGATGGTATCGGTGCATTTGAGATTATTTATGCTTTAGTCGGATTCTTTGCGATTTATATTGCTCTTACCGGTAAGAAGTTTTTCTAGCATGGCTAGCGATACATTGAGTAAATCAGAAATATAACTAATCAGGGCATTAATTAGATTACCAAGAAGGCTGAACACATTGTGGAATTAGCAGTAAATGTAATAATAATCATACTGGTAGGCATTGGCGCAGCCTTATTCTTTGTAGGTTCGCTGATCGTCGTTGTAACCGCGTTTGGGCACAAACAATATGCTTATGGTGTACTTTCGCTACTATTTTTCCCTTTAAGCATTGCCTACTGTTTGCAATACAGAAAGGAAGGCGCTTATGCATCAAAGTTTCTTATTAGCGGTGCACTTTTGGTTGCAGTGACCTTTGGTTTAGCCAATCTATTTTATAAATTATAATGACCTTATTATTATAATTACTCAGCCCTATCTTAGTGCTGTAGCGGTCTATTAGTAGCTCGATAATAAAAAGTAACGCTTTCTGATAGAATTATAAAAAGCATCAATTTTTATTCGGATAAACTCTTCATGAATATACGCTTCATCAACAGCGCTTTATTTCTCTTAATAGCCGCCTTTTCTGCATCTCTCAAAGCCCAGTGGTATTCCGATAGTGCCGGCATTATGGGTACTAATATATACGTTGAAGTTTGGGCTGAAACCCCAGTTCAGGGAGAGCTTGCGATACGAACGGTCATGGCAGAAATGGAGCGTATTAACCAACTAATGAGCCCTTATATTGACACTAGCGAATTGAGTGTTATCAACGCAACAGCTGGCCAACAGCCGGTGGCGATCAGTGATGAAATGTTTGAGTTGATCGACAAATCGGTAAAAATTTCAGAGCTTACAAAAGGGGCGTTTGACATAACTTTTGCAAGTGTGGGTTATTTGTATAATTACAAGCAAAACGAGCGCCCGAATGAGGCATTGATTGCCTCGCTATTAGACGCAATTAATTACAAACATATCAAACTGAATACAGAAAACAAAACCGTTGCTTTTACACATGAGAAAGTAAAAATTGACTTAGGTGGCATTGCTAAAGGGCATGCCGTCGATAATTCTATTTCGTTATTACAGCGAATGGGCATTATGCATGGTCTAGTAACTGCTGGTGGCGATACGCGATTAATTGGCGATCGGCGCGGTAAGCCTTGGATTGTCGGTATACGTGATCCAAGAAACAAAGACAAACAGGCAGTAGTTATGCCGCTGCAAGACTCCGCTATGTCAACTTCAGGTGACTATGAACGTTACTTTGAAGAAGACGGTAAACGCTATCATCATATATTGTCGCCTAAAACAGGTAAGTCGACTTATGATGTGCAGTCGGTATCGATTATTGGCCCAAGCAGCACATTCAATGATGCACTCTCGACTGCGGTTTTTGTAATGGGTTTGCGAGAAGGGTTGGGCATGATCAATCGTATTGACGGTTACGATGCGGTGGTAATGGATAATCAGCGCAAAATGCATTATTCGACGGGCCTGCAACAATAGGGTTTTATAAGTGATGAACTTTATTAATAGCTTTTTTACGGCCTTTACCATCTCGTTGCAGAGTGTTATAAATTCAAAATTGAATTTTCTATACCAAGTGGTAAAATAGACGCGGTAAAGTAAAGAAGTTGATATAATTTCAGGAGTATATACGTTGACTAGTGGCCGTAAGCGCGAGTTCGATTATGAGATAGCACTTGATGCGGCAATGCATGTGTTTTGGCTGAAGGGCTATGCTAATGCCTCACTTAGCGACCTTATTGAAAAGATGAATATCAATAAACCCAGCATATATCGGGCTTTTGGCAATAAAGAAGATCTGTTTATCAAAGCAACTCAGCGCTATCTCGATATCAATATGAAGGTTCATATGGCATTGTTATGTGAGGAAGGTGTCACGCTAAAAACCAGATTCAAAAAACATATGATGTCGATTGTTGATATGCAGTGCAGCACTACTGATGCGAAGGGCTGTTATTTGGTCTTATGTCAATCAGAGTTGATTGGCGGTGGTATACCTTTGCAAGCTGAGTTAATGCTAAAAGAGACTGATGCAATTCTAACAAAATGTTATGAGGAAATTTTTAGCAATGATCCTGAAGCCATTTTGTTAGGGTTAGACAAAAATGCTAAATCCAATAGCTTATCTCTTTATACAATATTGAAAGGTACGGCTTCTATGGCTCGGTCTGGCGCGGTAAAGTCGGAATTGGAATATTCTGTAGATACTATCCTTGCTGGAATTGGGCTTCATTAAAACTGGCTAGCTATATCCAGTGTGAGAGTTTTTTATTGAATTATTGCGTCGCGATGTGAGTTTAATATCAAACCATGCTACGGGTAAAGTCATCGCCCCAAGGGTTACATAATTTGGCCCTGCTCAGGCCGATTTTTAGTATTGCTAAATGCCTATTTGTTCGAAGATTAGTTAAGATCTTGGGGTTATGCTATATCCTTTTTGTCATGATAAGCCTAACCATCTAGGCAAACAGCTAGAGAGTTTGAATGCGCAAAGGGCTAACCCTCTGTAGGTAATGTTATCGGGCTCGCTGGTCAATGAAAGTGATCACCAAACGATGACCGGTAGTGTCTTTATATTAGTGATTAAAACGATACACAGTAATGTTACTTTGAACGGCTAACAATGGGTTAAAAAAGCAAAATGTTTAAACCGACCAAAATTAAGACAACACCGCCTAATAGCCTCGCTTTGCTCTCTAGATAAGGACCGTTTTTTGCGCCGATTAACAGAAGTTTGGACGAACATCTTATAGTAAGCGCGACAATTAAAATTGAATGAGCCGGATTCTTTTAATCCTTGCTCAAGTTGGGATTTGATATGACGATTAGGTGATTCTCTAACATTAATATGCGTAATACCGGTGTTATTGCGCGTTGCGATAAACCTATAATGCGCTATCAGTTCTCGGTAGCGAGCAGTGAAATCTTCAGCCGAGACACTGCTTTTATAGGCAGCACTTAAATTATCCGAGCGTACTTCTGTTGGTACACCATTGCTTTTAGCAAACGCATTTGGTAACCCGTCAGAGAAGGCTGCGAAGCTCTCTCCACCATACGTTAATTGCGTGTACCCATCCACAAGCTACCAAGCAATAGTTGAACAACATATGCTTAAACGCTTCACATTTTATGGTGACCGGACTTGTTATGTACGTAAAATCATATATTCCCAACTTACCTAACGGATGCTTCTGAATGAACACAACGTCTTTAGCTTCCCCGTGTAAATGTCGCCATTGCTTAATCCTGCGCTTTAAGGTGCGCCGAGACGTCGAACTAAACGTATCGCGATGGTATTCACATAAATGATAGAAAATGCTGATGGGTGTGATGTCAGGGTCTTGTTTTAGTAGTGGCAAAACAACTGGACCACATATTAGGTCAAGGGTATCAAGCCTCGTTCGTTGGTGCACTTTACTTTGTTTTAGCTGATGCCGTTCATTATCAATTCGCCCTGGATTGCTAACGGATATGCAGGCCTTAGCTGCAGCAATCTTTTGCAAATAATCCTTTCTGAATGTCATATATAACCTGATTTTTCTGTCTGTGATGTATTTACCCACCACTGAATTACCTCCGAATTTCAGTGACGAACCTTAAAAGCTCAACCGGTCAAGTTGATTGACGCTGACTGGTCAATGATATTGTCGCTTAATAGTTTTTATAGTTATGGAAATTCAACAGACATGTTTATTTATATAGTTTTGGGTTTTCTCTTCGAGGGAGCGTTTTGGTAAAAACTATCTAATCGTAAAAAGAAGCCCAGTAGTAAGTAAATACATTTCTTCGGTAGCAGGACATTTTAGGATTGCGAACGCATCATGTTTAATCACATTGGCCCATTAATGTCAAAGGTGGTTGTGGGGTCAAAACCTAAAACCTATATCAATATATATAACGGTGTATTGACCCCGAATGAGTAGGAATACCTTTATTGAAAATGCTATAAACCCGTAGCCAAAATAAATTTAGCACTACAGTATAAACTCTTCAGCAGTAATAATAGAAATCCCTGAATTATTACCTACAATGTGTTTTGTTATATCTCTTGCGTTCATCCCATCAATGAATGATTTGACCAATTAGCATGAATGACATAATTAAAACCCAATAAGTAAAATAAATGCCTTTATTGTCGATTCAATGGCCATTTATCAAAGAAGGTATTAAAAAGTAATATACACATTAAAAAAGCAAACTGGCCAGCAAGGACTCCTAATGATGAAACACTCATGCCTATGTCATTAGAACCAAATGGTAGTAAATGGTATGTTTTTAACCATATAACACCAAATATCACACCCCCTAAACACCAGATAGCAATTCTACACCATATTCTTAACGCATCATTTTGGACTAACTCTTTGTTTGGGTAGTCATCAAATAAATGATGCCACGCAAGCATAAAAACAATAATGGAAAGTTCCAGTGAAGCGACTAACACATCAACGGGCAGCCCAGGTACCAAGTTGTAAGGTTCTATAATACCCCTGATAAGAGGAGGTAATGCAAAACCACCTATTAACGCAATGATAAATCCAATAATACCCATTCGGGGTTGTTTTTTAGCAAAGAATTTCATTGGATACATTTCAGCACCCTCTACGGGCATAATCGCGAAAATCACATATGCTTGGCAAAAAGCAACAAATGCAGGCCAATTACCAAAGGGTTTATTAAAGACATCGTGACCGTTAATTGTAAAATGCATCAAACTAGGCACAATTAAAGTCATCCAAACCATCCACGTAATGGCAATACCGAGTAATAAAACACTTAAATGGTCGCTTAAATTGTCTACTTGTTTAGTAAAAGGCCATTTATGAAATAACGCAATTAACGGTATCTGGGTAATAATTACAGCTAATGCAAAAAAATTACTTGCTTCCCAAGCTTCAATAGCCGTATGCACTTCCTCAACAGATTGAGGGGTAAACATTATTGAGAGGCTAAAAGGATACCACCAAATCCCTAGTAAACTAATTAGGATTAAAAAGGCCCCTATCCCTAAAGCACAACTGACCAGAGTATAATATAGACCTGCAAAAGGTTGCTTGGTAGTGAAAGTCGTTTTACCGAAAGTTCCTAAAACAATAGATAACCAAATCCAGCCATTAATAATCATCCAAAAAAAAGTACCTTCGGAAAAAGCTTTTAATAAATGATGCTGTTGATCAAGAGAGGCAACAGTCATACCAACTTCGGCAATGCTAATATATATAGCTTGTGATGCTAATGACCATATTGGCCAGAGAATACAAGCCGCAATGAAACTCAATATCAGAGCAACTGTTCCTGTAACCAGTGGACTACTAAACATTCTTTTATGTTCGACTACCAGCATAAATACCTCTTATTAAACCAAGACTATTCGTAGAATATATAACTAAATATTAAAGCAAAAAAAACAGCCAGTTAACTCTTCAGTTAACCGGCTCTAGAAGTACTACATATTTAGAATCTATATTTTGCTGATAATGACCATTCGCGTCCACGTGCAAATACGACTTCTGAATATGATGATGATTCATTTAGTGCCGTGTTACCTGCTACTTTGAATAGCTCATCGGATAAATTAGTCACACCAAAAGTTACGCTATATATATATTCAGAAGAGACCCAATTAACAGACGCATTGATAAGATTATATCCATCCTGACTAATTTCAGGTGAATTTAGTGAATCAAAGAAAACATCATCACGATATGCCCAATCTACTCTGGGTGTAATTATTCCTCCTCCTGATACTTCATATGTGTATACTAAACCTAAACTCGAATTTAGCTCGGGTACATGAGGCATTTTATTACTCAGCTTAACCCCTGCATCCTGAATATCTTGACTTAAGTCTGTATATTCAGCATCTACATAACCTAAGCTACTAACTACTTCTAGATTTTCGCTTGCCAACCATGTAACTTCAAGTTCTAGCCCTCTAATTTCAGCTTCACCTGCGTTAAACACAATTGGTGCAAAGTCTTCTCGGATTACAAATTGAAGTTCTGTATATGCAGTACTAAATATTGCACCATTGACTCGTAATCTGTTTTCTAGCAAGTCTGCCTTAAAACCAAATTCAAATGTTGCAGCCTTTTCTGGTTCAAACGTCCTAACTACTGGACCTGGTTTAATATTACGTGCATTATAGCCACCGCTTTTAAAGCCTTCTGAATAACCAAAATAAACCATGCTTTTATCATTTATTTGATACGATAAATTAAACATAGGCGTAGTATCGGAGTATTGTTCTTCATTCCAATCTAAAGGGAAAAACAAAGTTCCTTCAGGAACAACTGCAACATTACCACCCCCTACCGTAGGGTAAATATTACCGTCAAACGGATGAATATAACCACCGTCCCCATCCTGTTCTTCACCAGCAATAGGAAATAAATAGGTGCTTTCAGTAAATTGTTTTGGGAAGAATCCTTTATTTTCTTCTGTCCACCTTGCACCTACAGTCAAGGATAACTGTTTTGTAAAATCATAGGTTAGCTGTCCAAATGCTGCGATAGAATCGTTTTCAACTAAGCCACCGGTATTAAAAATACCCACAGCAGTAGGGACATAATAATCATCAGTTGCCTCTTCATTGAAATAATAAACTCCCGTTAACCAGTTAAACGCTCCATCGTAAGCATCACCTGTTAATTGAACCTCTTGGCTGAATTGATTTTGAGTATCGTCATTTCGAGTATGCAATATAACCAAAGGTGTATTATCGGCATCTCTGGCACTAGACCACTCCATTTCTCTATAGGAAGTAATAGATTTTAGAGAGAAATTAGTGAAATCAGCAGTTACTATTAAACTCGTACCCCAACTTTCAAACGTTGACTCCACTTCGCCACTACCATAATTAGCATACGGCCCCGCATCCCAATCGCTATTTTCACAACGTGTTCTCAAGTCGCCTTCATCAAATGTTGCACTAGCGCAACCAGTATCAGGATTAGCTTTTGCCAATCGAGTAAAGAGCCCTTCACCTAAACCATTAAACGCTATAGGTGAGCCTGTTTCGTTTTCATCTATATAATCGGTTGTCCAGTAAACGTTCAAATTATCTGATGGTAACCAGTTAACAGCAAAACGACCACCTTGACTATTATCATCACCTAATTTTGTACCATCAAGTAAACGTGTAACGTAGCCATCTCGCGTACGTGAACCTAATGATAAGGAGGTTAAAAGCTCATCATTTATTGGCATGTCGAGTGATAACTTTAATTCTTGACGGTTATCAGAGCCAACTTTAGCGTCCACATAGCCTTCAAATTCGTCCCTAGGACGACGTGTTGTTAAACTTATCGCGCCACCAATTGTGTTCCGTCCAAAAAGGGTGCCTTGGGGGCCACGCAGTATTTCTATTTGCTGTAAATCAACAAAATCTAATGTTGCTCCAACTGAACGGGCCATGTAGACCTCGTCTATATATAAACCTACCCCCGGATCTGTTGTTGGTAAAAATTCGGTTTGGCCAATACCTCTTATAAATATTTGAGAAGAAGCATTATTACCAGAAGATGGTGCATTTGAGGAGAAAGATAAATTTGGTGTAATTTGAGTTAATTGATCAGAAGAGTCTATTTGTCTACTTTCTAATTCATCAGCACTGAAGGATGTTATTGATATGGGCGTCTCTTGTAAGTTTTCAGTTCTCTTGCGAGTAGTAACAATGATCTTTTCTAAACCTTCAAATTTTTCTGGATCGGCTTTTTTTTCTTCGTCAGCGGCATATGTTGGTGTGATACCTAAAATGGCGGTTAACACGGCAATTGAAAGCGCACTGATTTTTACTTTACTGCTTCCTGATTGTATACTTTGATTCATCTAACTATCCCCTTTAATAAACTACTAAACTACTAAACTACTAAACTACTAAATTGCTAAATTATTGTGTATATTACAACTGATGCGACGAGCTAGCATAACAATGTCCCGCTCTAATATGCAGGGTGTAACATTGGAACAAGGCACACCTTCTTATTTGCTTGTATCACAATAAAATTGCTGCGAATGGAATTTTTAGGTACAGCCCTTGGCGTCATCGACAACTTATAACCTTCGAATTGTCTGTATTTAAATAATAAAAGTGCTAATTTTTTCAATTAATATCATGTTAAACAATTGTTGCTGTATGATTAACGTTTGATTAACTTAATGACTATTTACATCAATAACCAATATCAAATTAGTCGGTAGCGATACCTTGGAGGTATGATGGAATTACGGCACTTAAGGTATTTTTGCGTGGTAGCGGAAGAGCTAAATCTGACTAAAGCTGCGGAAAAGCTATACATTTCACAACCTCCCTTAACAAGGCAAATCAAGCAGTTAGAGGAAGATATTGGTGCGGTTTTGTTTGTTCGCCAAGCACGAGGGTTGGCACTGACTCAGGCAGGCCAGTACTTTTGGCGACACGCGAAACAAATTTTAGCCAAGGTAACGGTAACTGTCGAAGAAACCCGCCGAGTTGCTGAACATGGTAAAGATTTATTCAGGATCGGCTTTGTGCCGTCGGTATTTTACGGTCAGTTACCTTCTCTTGTGAGACGGTTACGGCAAAATACGAATGCTGAAATAGTGTTGCATGAGTTGAAAACAGGGGAGCAACTTGAGGCTTTAAAAATCGGAGAAATTGATATTGGATTTGGTCGTCTGCATATTGAGGATCCTGAAATCGAGCAAACCATTTTATTTCAGGAAACAATGTTGGCTGCGCTGCCTAAAGGCCATAGTCTCGCTGTCCAGTCACCTTCAATGGCAGAGCTGTCGAGACTGCCTATGATTCTATACGCTGCGGGACAAGGTCTAACATTTGCAGATATCTGTATGGGGCTATTTACCCGCAGTGGCCTGCGTGTAAATGTTGCTCAGCAAGTGAATGACATTCAAACTGCACTAGGACTAGTGGCGTCAGAGATGGGTTTTACACTCGTGCCCGAACAAATGAAAAGGCTTAACCGCGACGATGTTGCGTTTGTGTCCTTACAGGACAAATCTATTACAAGTCCGGTTATTTGCTCTCGCAGAAAAGAGCCCTACAGCGATATAATGATAATAGCGTCTGAGATCTTAGATGAGTTGGTCGAAAATCGGTTAACCGGTCGATACCCATAAAGAAATAGCATTGTATTATATTTAATTGTAATAAGGTTTTTATCTGGTGTGCTCAATAATCTTTTTAGTTGCTTTCTGCAGCTCAATCAAATAATCGTCGACAAGCGTTGCCAAACTTACACGTAATGCATTAGTACTGATATTGATGGCACCCAGTAACTTGCCGTGATAGTTAAAAAGGGGAACGGCTAATGAACGTAAACCCAGTTCTAGCTCCTGATCGACAATACAATATCCTTGATGCTTAACCTCTTTTAGCATTTCAATAAACTTGGATTTATCTACGATACTTTTTGTGGTGTGTGAATTTAATACAAGGGATTCAATCCACTGATGCTGTTCCGATTCAGCAAGTTGAGTTATTAAAATCCTACCCATTGACGTATATGCTGCAGGCAATCGGGTTCCTGGCGTTAGATTAATCGACATCAGTCGGTGAGCAGCACTTGAGCGTACCAAATAAACAATTTCTTGATTATTAAGCACTGCCAGCGAACAGGATTCGCCCAGCTTAGTTGTAATCTCTTCAAGGTAGTGCTTCACGACATCGAGATGGTTATTTGTAGCGGTATAGGCATATCCCAACTGCAGTACTTTAGGAGAGAGCATAAACTCTCTACCATCTTTCTGGATATAGCCCAATGAATGCAGGGTTAATAAAAAACGCCTAGCTTTAGCTCTGTCCATCCCAGTTCGTTCTGCTACTTCAGACAAAGTCATTTGCTTGTGCTGAGTATCGAATGCTCCAATAACTTCAAGTCCCGATGCTAGGGCACCAACATAATCTCGATGGGCGGGGTACAATTTCTCATCATTCACGGATAAAGCCTCTTTAATCTACGATGTTTAAATTATTTTAGGTCTACTCTTAAGATCCTAGTATAACTATTTGTTTCTAATGGAGTTAATAATAAAAACTAGGGCTCTTTAATGATCTAACTTGACTATCCGTTAAGTATAGATTAAGTTGTTCGCATAGTAAATTTAAATTCGTTATGCGAACATAAGAGGTGTTATGGCTACTTTCATGTCACTTGCCCAAGCAATAGAGGCAGGAGTAAAAAATGGTAATTCTGTTGCGATGGAGGGGTTTACTCACCTTATACCCTTCGCTGCTGGTCACGAAATAATTCGTCAGAAAAAGCAAAATTTAACTCTTATCCGTATGACACCAGACTTAATTTATGATCAACTGGTGGGCGCAGGCTGCGTTAAAAAGTTAGTCTTTTCTTGGGGGGGTAATCCTGGTGTAGGTTCGCTACACCGCGTGCGAGATGCTATTCAGAATGGATTCCCCAAGGATTTAGAAACGGTTGAGCACAGCCATGCTGCAATGGCTAACGCCTATGAAGCTGGTGCCGCAGGTTTACCTATGGCGGTTTTTCGTGGCTATATTGGCAGTGAATTATCAGATGTAAACGACCAGATAAAGGTCATAACCTGTCCATTTACGTCTGAAAAACTGGCCTGTGTACCAGCGATTAAACCCGATGTTGGTATTATACATGCGCAAAAAGCTGATCGCCAAGGTAATGTGTTAATTGAAGGTATTATTGGTGTACAGAAAGAAGTGGTGTTGTCAGCTAAACACAGCATTGTAACTGTTGAAGAAGTTGTCGATAAGCTTGACGCACATCCTAATTCCTGCGTATTACCTGCTTGGACCGTTGATAGTATTGTCGTGGCCAAAGGCGGTGCACATCCTTCTTATGCCCATGGCTACTATATGCGCGACAACCAATATTACAAAAATTGGGACGCAATAAGTCGTGACCGGGAAAGTTTCAGTCAATGGCTGCAAAGCGAAGTCTTGCAAGCGGGAGGACAATAATATGGCTACAAATTATACTTCGACTGAAATGATGACCATTACAGCTGCTCGGTCTTTGAGTAGTCACATGACTTGTTTTGTTGGTATCGGGCTACCCAGTGAAGCGGCTAATGTTGCGCGAATGACGCACGCGCCAGATATTACCCTTATTTATGAGTCTGGCACTATCCAGACTCAACCAAAAGTTTTACCTCTTTCCATAGGTGATGGCGAACTATGTGAATCAGCGCTGACCACCGTCTCAGTGCCTGAAATGTTTCGTTATTGGTTGCAAGGAGGTCATGTCGATGTTGGTTTTTTAGGGACGGCACAAATTGATAAATATGCAAATCTTAACACTACAGTAATCGCTACTAAGTATGATAAAAATGGCAAAAATGGCAAACAAAGTTACGCTCATCCTCGCGTAAGGTTACCAGGCGGTGGTGGGGCGCCAGAAATATCTACTAATGCTAAAGAGGTATTCATCACAGTTAAACACTCAACTCGTACTTTTGTAGAAGAAGTCGACTTTGTCACTACCGTTGGTTTTGGCCGTGATGGTAAAGCCCGTGATAACCTTCCCCAGGTAGGACTTGGACCAACTGCAGTCATTACTGATTTATGCATTTTAAAACCACACCCTCAAACCAAAGAACTTATAGTTGTTAGTCTCCATCCATGTGTCTCCCGAGATCAGGTTATTGAAGCAACAGGTTGGCAAATTAAGTTTGCCGATACCCTTTCTACAACAAAAGCCCCTAGCGATATTGAACTAGAAATTTTACGAGGTCTAAAAGCTAGAACTGAAAAAGCGCATAACCGACAGGAGGATCAATAATGTCAGTGTATCTTTGTTCGCCTAGGCGCTCTGCTATTGGTCGCTACGGCGGTGCTTTAGCTAATGTTCGCCCTGATGATATGCTGGCGCAGGTTATTCGTGCCGTGATTGACGATGCGAGCAAACTTGATGTTAGTCAAATTGATGATGCAATTTTTGGTTGCGCCAACCAGGCTGGGGAAGATAACCGTAACGTTGCTCGTATGGCAACTCTTCTCGCTGGATTGCCATTTGGGGTTCCCGCGACGACGATCAATCGTTTATGTGGTTCTGGTATGGACGCAATAGGCACCGCGTTTAGAGCCATCGTTGCATCAGAGGCCAGTTTGTTGCTTGCAGGTGGGGTTGAATCAATGTCACGAGCGCCATTTGTTTTAGGCAAAGCCGGTGGACCATACGATCGTACTCAACATATGGAAGACACCACTATGGGTTGGCGTTTTGTTAATCCAGCTCTCGACGCCCTTTACGGAACAGAAACGATGCCAGAGACAGCGGAAAATATCGCTGAACGGTATAATATTTCACGTCAAGATCAGGACAAATTTGCTTTAATGTCGCAAAAGAAAGCGCATCAAGCGCAGCGTGCTGGCCGGTTTAGCAAAGAAATAACGCCGATCAACTTTCAACCTCGACGAGGAGATGCGGTGGTGATTACCGAGGATGAGCACCTTCGTCCACAGACTACGCTTGAGGCGCTGGCTAGTTTAAAGCCCTCGTTTCGTAAAAATGGCAGTATTACAGCAGGTAATGCCTCTGGGATTAACGATGGTGCGGCAGCGATGTTGATTGCCAGTGAGCAGGCAGTGGTTCGTTATGAATTAACACCCCTGGTGAGGATAGTAGGTATGGCTACCGCAGGCGTTGAACCTGCCTATATGGGAATTGGCCCCGTTCCAGCCGTGCGTAAACTACTTGACCGTACCAATGTGAAACTTGCGGATATTGCTGTAATTGAATTAAATGAAGCTTTTGCGGCTCAAGGCTTGGCCTGTATGAGAGAATTAGGCTTGGCAGATGATGATCCTCGTGTCAATCCAAATGGTGGGGCAATAGCCTTAGGTCATCCATTAGGCATGTCGGGTGCGCGCTTAGTGCAAACCGCTGCTATCGAACTGCAACAGATACAAGGGCGTTATGCACTATGCGCTATGTGTATTGGTGTAGGGCAAGGTATCGCAATGTTAATTGAACGAGTTTAAGGCTTATTATGCATCAATATCACCCATCTATAAACGCAGTCGTAAACGGCGACAATAAACATCCTGCTTTAGTCTTGGGGCATCCTTTAGGGATGAGCTTGCGGGCCTGGGAAGATGTTGCTATAGCGCTATCTGAATATTATTTCGTTGTGCGCTGGGATTTGCCGGGCCATGGTCAAAGTAACCCTGTAGCGAAAAGTACGCAACAATTGAATGAACTTGAATTGGTTAACCAGATTATTGAAATTTGTGCTGCTCTAGAGATCAAGCAGTTTCATTATGCAGGTACGTCAATTGGTGGAATTATAGGTCAGCAACTTGCAATATACCATCCAGATAAATTGTTAAGTCTTACACTGACCAATACAGGGGCCAAAATTGGTACCAACGAAGCTTGGTTGCAGCGCAAAAAAGATGTTGATCAAAAAGGACTTGCAACCATGAGTGAAGCCATAGTAGCACGCTGGTTTAGCCCAAAAATTATTAATACCAACCCACAAATTAAAATTGACTGGCAGCGACAGTTGTCTAATACGGATGATCATTCGTATGGTTTGTTATGCGCTTGGTTAGGTCAACGAGATTACTGCAATGTATTAAAACCAAGCTCATTACCCATGAATTTTGTAGCTGGGGAAGATGATGCAGCCACGGCGCCAGATTTGGTTCGTGAGTTAGCTTATTTACTGGGGAGTAATGATGTTATCCAATTGAGCGGCGTGGGTCATGTACCCGGTGTTGAAGCGCCTGCAAGTATGATTAACATACTACAACACTCTAAAAATAGAAATTGAAAATATGGGGCAACATATAATGTATTTTATGAAAAATGACGTTTTGATCTTTCTAATAGTCAGATAAAGATCTCCGCGTGCTGGTTCGCAGGTGCTATCAAACGGCCATACTGTAGTAAAAGAATAATCAGGGAAAACGGCTCATGCCCCACAATAAATTGAAAACTATTTTTGCATCCTCTACCGACCTCTCATCCGGCTACTCACTCCGAGATGCATTCAATTTTAAGTCTGTCAGTGGAGGGGTAACTGCTGCGCTATTCGGCTGTTCTGGGCCGGCGTTGATAATCATTAGCGCAGCCAAAGCCGGCCATTTGAGTGATGGCCAGACGGTTTCCTGGCTATTTGCCATTTACGTGCTTAGTGGACTGATCAGCATAGGCATGGCGCTCCGTTACCGTCAGCCAATCTGCGGCGCTTTTTCTATAACTGGCGCGGTTATCATGATCACGGCGCTCGACGGGCTGGACTTCCGTGCGGCGGTCGGTGCTTTCATCATGAGCGGTGTGTTGGTCTTGTTGCTCGGCTTGAGCGGTGTGGTTAACAAGCTGATGCGCTGGATGCCGATGCCTATCGTTATGGCAATGATCGTCGGGGCGATGATTCGATTTGCTGTCAGCGCCGTAGAAGCGGTCGACAGCTTTCCGCTAATGGCCGGGCTGGCTGCGCTGACCTACTTTATATTCATGCGTTTTTTCAAAGCCGTGCCACCGGTGCTGGCAGCCGGGGTGGTGGGGTTCGCCGTGGCATTGGCTTTGGGACTAGTGAATCCGACCGATGTGGATATCGCCTTCGTTATGCCAGCTTTCACCACTCCTATTTTCACCTTTGCCACTTTCTTTGCTATATCGGTACCGCTGGCAGCGCTGATAATCGGTGCTGACAATGCCCAGGCCACCGGCGTTTTGATGGTCGAGGGTTATAAGCCACCGGTCAATGCGATGACGGTTGTGTGCGGTTTGGGTAGTATTTTTGCTGGGATTTTAGGTGGGCATAGCATCATTATCGCCGGACCGATGACGGCGATTTGTGGTTCTGCGCAGTCCGGAGTCGATCCACGTCAACGATATGGGGCGGCTTTGGTGAATGGAGTGCTGTTTACCCTATTCGGTGTGTTTGCCGGCCTCGCCGTACCATTCCTCCTCGCCTTGCCGCGCGAGTTGATCATGGTAATTGCTGGACTAGCGATGATCGGAGTTTTGCTTAGCGCCCTGCAGCAGGCGTTTCGCAAAGAAACTGGCTTCCAGATTGGTGCATTCGTCGCCTTAGTCGTAGCTATGAGCAAATTCAGCCTGTTCGGTATTAGCGCACCATTTTGGGCGCTGGTGATCGGCATAGCACTTGCTTGGTTGCTCGGCGAGTTCCGCAGTGAGCATGCCGACTAGAGTCGATTTACTACTGGCCTGCACTGACAAACCGCTCATTTTCAAAGGCGTTATCCAACCGGAGTTTCCAAATTCGTAGCTTAATCAAACTTTACATCAATAAGGGCAAACTACCCTAGATGATTGATTATACAAGTATCTTGCTCTGGCTGCTTAATTTGCCTTGTTAAGGGCGGTTGTGGAATGAATCATTTTTCAACCGTTTTAATTAGATTTAGCTTTTCAGCGACTACCCCAAAACACCTTAATTACCATAGTTTTATCATACCTCCAAGGTATCGCTACCGACTAATTCGATATTGGTTATTGAAGTAAATAATCATTAAGTTAAGAGGAAGCTAACTATATGGTAACAGTTATTTAACATGATAAAGATTGAAAAAATCAGCACCTTTATTATTGATATACCGACAATTCGACCTCACAAATTATCAATGACGTCAATGGCAATACAATCTATGGTGATTGTGCGGATCCTTGATTCACAAGGTTTAGAAGGCATCGGTGAAGGCACTACAATTGGCGGTTTGGCATACGGCCCGGAAAGCCCAGAAAGTATTAAAACCAATCTTGATACTTATTTTATCCCACTACTTTGTAATAAACCCCTGGACAGTATAAAAGAACTAATGAGCATGCTGAACAGGTCCATTCGCGGTAATTCTATTGCAAAATCAGCTATTGAAACGGCCCTGCTTGACCTAAGAGGTAAACAACTTGGTGTGCCTATTTCAACCTTGTTAGGTGGTAGCTGTCAAAATCATATCTCTTGCTTATGGGTCTTAGCATCAGGAGATACAACTAAAGACATAGCCGAAGCAAAAGAAATGCTAGCGCAAAATCGTCATTGTAATTTCAAATTGAAGATTGGTGCCAACTCTTTGCAACAGGATATTATCCACGCAACGGCAGTGAAAGCCGCACTGGGGAATGAAGTGAGTATTCGTGTAGATGTTAATCAGGCATGGAATGAATCCACTGCAACCAAAGGTATGGCTGCGCTTCAAGAAGCAGGAATTGATTTAGTTGAGCAACCAACACCAGCTAAAGACTTTGCTTCTTTGGTGAGATTATCCAAAAAATTCAACATACCAATATTGGCTGATGAATCCATTTTAGATAAGCGTGATGCGTTCTTATTAAGTCGGCAAGGATTCAGTGGCTCGGTGGCACTCAAAATTGCAAAAGCCGGGGGCTTAACCGCAGCCCTTGATGTTGCGGTTGTATGTGCTGCCGCCGGTGTCGATGTATATGGTGGAACGTTATTGGAGGGGTCTATTGGCACCGCAGCTGCATTGCATGCCTGGTCAACAATACCATCGATGCAGTGGGGCACGGAAATGTTCGGCCCTCTTTTACTTCAGGACGATTTCGTCAAAACCCCGCTTAATTATCACAATAATGGCGTCGACGTCCCAACCCTACCTGGGCTCGGACTCGAGATAGATGAACAAAAATTTACTAAATATACGCGTAAATAAAGCGCAGGAGACTCTTATGTTATTTAAAGTTGAGATGACTGTTAATCCCCCAAAAGACATGTCACCCGAGCAGTTTGATTTAATTAAATTGGTGGAAAAAGAATACTCAGAAGAACTACAGCGACAAGGTATCTGGTGTCATATTTGGCGTGTTGTTGGCCAATACGCCAATGTCAGTATTTTTGATGTTACTGACAATACCCACCTCCACGAGATACTGATGAAACTTCCATTATATTCCTACATGGATGTGGTCGTGACACCATTATGTGCTCATCCATCATCTATTAAATAACAACAAACCTATTGGTTATACAAAGAACTGGAGAATAAAAATGACTGTTAAAACAATGCAAACAAACGCTGTTAAAACTTTATTAGAAAAAGCAGCAGGACTAGATAATGCAGAAGGCAACCCGAGAATGAAAGAAATTATTCACAGGCTGCTGTCTGATATATATCAGATGATAGAAGATTTGGACATCACCCCGGAAGAGTTTTGGAAGGGTGCGAACTATATGAATGAAGTTGGTACAAACATGGAAGCTATGCTACTGGCTCCGGGGTTAGGGTTTGACCATTATTTAGATATTCGACAAGACGCCAGAGATGAGCTGGCCGGCATCGCCGGAGGCACTCCGCGGACAATTGAAGGGCCACTCTATGTAGCCGGTGCACCTATTTCAAACACCGAAGCCCGCATGGATGATGGTGAAACTCCTGGACAAGGTATGTTACTGCATGGTCAGATTTTAGATGAAGAAGGTAACGGTATAGCGGGGGCACTCGTTGATGTCTGGCATGCAGATACCGCCGGTAATTACTCACACTTTCAGACTACTCATAGTGAGTTTAATCTACGCCGTCGTATTTTGGCGGATGAGAATGGCTTTTTCACAGCCCGCTCAATTGTGCCTAATGGTTATGGCTGCCCTCCTGGCGGATCAACCTTACAAGTTTTAGATCAGCTAGGCCGTCACGGCAATCGCCCTGCACATATCCATTTCTTTGTTTCCAAACCAGAGTTCAAACATCTTACCTCACAAATTAATTTGGCAGGTGATGAATATACCTATGACGACTTCGCATTTGGTACTCGTGAGGAGCTTGTGGTTGATGCCAACCCAATCAGCGATGAAGCGTTAATTAAACAACATGGCTTCAGCGGTGAATTTCTTGATGTCCACTTTGATATAACCTTGGTTAGAACTGCAGATTCTTCCATCCAAGAAGCGCATCCCCGAGCACGTTGCACATTAGAGCAGGCTTAAGCCCACTTTACTCCTTAAATTTTGAATACGTCACCGGAGATAGTTTATGACGACTCAACTAGACAAACTCGAAGCTAAAATTAAAGGTGCGGTTGAAATAGATCCTGAAAAAGGTCATTACCGCTACGACCGTAAAATTTTTACAGATGAACAAATATTTGATCTCGAGATGAAACATATATTTGAAGGTAACTGGGTATACCTCGCCCACGAAAATCAAATACAAGAAATCGGTGATTACTTTACTACGACCGTTGGTCGTCAACCGGTTCTTATTACGCGAAGCAAAGACGGTGAGTTGAATGCAATTTTAAATACTTGCTCACATCGTGGGGCAACCCTATGTCGTAAAAAACGCGGAAATAAAACCTCAATGACTTGTCCATTTCATGGTTGGACATTCGAAAATACTGGGAAACTTTTAAAAGCAAGAGATCAGAAAAAAGGTGGTTATCCAGATAATTTTAATACTGACGGATCACACGATCTGAAAAAGCTACCAAAATTTGAATCATATAGAGGCTTCCTATTTGGTAGCCTTAGCGAAGATGTTTTACCACTTAAAGAACATCTTGGTGAGACCACCAAAATCATCGATAACATAGTTGATCAGGCTCCTGATGGTATTGAAATATTGCGCGGCAGTTCAACGTATACATATGGGGGTAACTGGAAAATGACCGCCGAAAATGGCGCTGACGGTTACCACGTGGGTAGCGTGCATTGGAACTATTTATCCACTATGGGTCGCAGAAATTATGATGAAGGTGGAACTGAAGCTGTTGATGCTAAAAGTTGGTCAGCAGAAGGCGGTTATTACTCTTTTAAAAATGGACACATGATGTTGTGGACAAGACTTTTAAACCCGAAGGTCAGACCAATTTACGATCGTAAGGATGCACTGATTGCGGAAGTAGGAGAGGTTAGAGCAGACACTATTCTTAATCAGACTCGAAATTTATGCCTATATCCAAATGTATATTTGATGGATCAGTTCTCAACTCAAATTCGCGTTTTACATCCTGTCTCAGTAGATCGCACCGAAGTTACGATTTACTGTTTTGCGCCTAAAGGTGAGTCGGCGGGAAACCGTACAAAGCGTTTACGCCAGTATGAAGACTTCTTCAACGCTAGTGGCCTTGGAACACCGGACGATTTAGAAGAGTTCAGAGCATGCCAACGTGGTTATGAAGCAAGTGCAATGAAATGGAACGATATGAGCCGAGGAGCCAAGCACTGGTTAGAAGGCGGCGATCATTACGCAGACGAAATAGGGTTAAAGCCTATATCTACAGGTGTTAAACCTGAAGATGAAGGCCTTTATATTTACCATCATCAACACTGGATAGAAGAAATGCTTAAAGCCGTTAACAAAGAGCGCGCTAACCTCATTCCAGTTGTACAGCAATAAGTGTGGAGTAGCATATTATGACTTATCAACAAATCCAGGCCTTTATTTTTCGTGAAGCTCGACTACTTGATGATCGAAAATGGGAAGAGTGGCTAGCGTGTTACCACAAAAGTGTCATCTACTGGATGCCAGCGTGGGATGATGATGATTTATTAACTGAAGACCCACTGTCAGAAATTTCACTGATCTTTTATCCGAATAAAAATGGCCTAGAAGATCGCGTTTATCGCCTTAAAACAGAGCGTTCAGGTGCGAGTATGCCAGAGCCAAGAACCACACATCAATTGTCTAACTTAGAGATACTCAAACAGGATGAAAGAATGGTAGAGCTGCGGTTCAATTTTAATACATTGAGCCATCGATATCGTGAAACATCACAGTTCTTTGGAACAAATTACTACACTTTGGATATCAGCGGTGATCAGCCGCTTATTATCAATAAGCGGATTGTCTTAAATAATGATTACATTAATCAGGTTGTTGATGTCTATCATCTGTAATAAAAGGAAAAACTGCGATGACATTTAACGTAGCCTTAAACTTTGAAGACGGCGTAACCCGGGTGATCACCACCAATGACGGAGAAACCGTACTGGATGCTGCTTATAGGCACCAAATCAACTTGCCAATGGATTGTTCCGACGGTGTTTGCGGTACCTGTAAAGGTACCTGTTTACAGGGTAAGTATGATTTAGGTGACGAGTATATGGATGATGCTCTCACGGATGAAGAAGCTGAAGATGGTAGAGTATTAACCTGTCAAATGGTGCCTAAGAGCGATATCATTCTGGCTATACCTGCTACATCATCCATGTGTAAAACAGGCACTATTTCTGTTTCTGGCTCTATAGAAAAGGTCGAAACGCTATCTGAAACTAGCATCGAACTTGTGATCCACCTTTCGGTACCCGTGATATTTTTACCCGGGCAGTATGTAAATCTAGAAGTCCCTGGCACTACTGAAACCCGTGCATACTCATTTAGTTCCATCTCTGGATCTAATTCGGCCAGTTTTTTGATCCGTAATGTGCCCGGTGGGCTGATGAGCACCTATTTATCTGAAAATGCCACAATAGGCGATTCAATATCAGTCACTGGGCCTATAGGTAGCTTTTATTTACGTGAAGTACTTCGCCCAATTTTAATGCTTGCCGGTGGCACAGGGCTAGCGCCATTGTTGTCCATGTTAGAGAGCCTCAAAAAGTCTTCTTCTAAACAATGTATTTATATGTTGTATGGTGTAACCAATAAAAATGATTTGGTTAAATTAAACGTATTAAAGAAATTTAAGGATGATATTGAAAATTTCACATTTGATACTGTTGTTGTTAATAGCGATGATGACGAACAACGCCAAGGGTTTGTAACCAACCATATGGATGCAGTGCCGTTTGAAGTATCTAGTGCAGACGTGTACTCATGTGGGCCACCACCAATGGTAGATGCGGTATTAAGCTTTTTTAAGTCATCGGGAATCGAACCACAATCATTTCACTATGAAAAGTTTAATGCTAGCACACCTACAAATGAGCAGAAAGCCTAATGGGTCGGTTCGTCAAGCAAGTATTTGTTATCACTGGCGCAGCTCAGGGAATCGGTCTTGCGGTCGCTCAACGAGCTGCTCGAGAGGGCGGTCAATTACTATTGGTTGACCAGGCCGAGCAGGTACTCGCTATTGCCAAGGAAATGCGTGAAGATGGCTATGATGTTGTTGCAATTACTGCAGACTTAGAAACCTTCGAAGGAGCTCAAAGTGCTATCGATAAAGCGTTAGAGAAGTTTGGGCGTGTTGATAAACTCATTAATAATGTTGGTGGAACTATTTGGGTTCAGCCTTATCATAAATATGAGCCTGCACAAATACAAAAGGAGGTGCAACGTTCATTATTTCCCACAATGTGGTGTTGCCGAGCAGTATTACCAGCAATGTTAAAAAGTGGTGGTGGCGCAATAGTAAATGTATCTTCGGTTGCTACTCGAGGTATTAACCGAGCACCTTATGCTGCGGCAAAAGGTGGTGTGAATGCGTTAACTGTTGCATTAGCATTTGAATACGCTGAATTTAATATTCGGGTAAATGCTACGGCACCAGGAGGTACAGAAGCTCCACCCAGGGTAACACCAAGAAATTCGGAAAAGTCCTCTGTGCAACAAGATAAATGGTATAAACAGATTGTTGATCAGACCAAACAAACTAGCTTTATGCATCGTTACGGCACACTGGATGAGCAAGCATCTGCAATATTATATCTGGCGTCCGATGATGCAAGCTATATTACTGGTACCATTTTACCAGTTGCGGGTGGTGATTGCGGTTAACCTTGTAGTCTTTCTTTTCACATATAGTCGTGCACCAGTTCACCCGGGTACTACTGATTTAAGGTGATTAATTATGGAAAGAATTGGTTGGACAATTTGTCAATGACACTGCGTAATATTGCTCTTAGCCACTAGAGTGGATTAGTTCCTAGTTACGGCGATTTTTTGGGATAGCTAGTATGCGCTTACGAAATAGCTCCGTTTGAGAACGCCGCTACTCAGATTAGTTGTTTCTTTTGGGTTAATCAAGAAACCGCTTAGTTACCTCGACACCAAAATGAAGGTTCATATGGCATTGTTATGTGAGGAAGGTGTCACGCTAAAAACCAGATTCAAAAAACATATGATGTCGATTGTTGATATGCAGTGCAGCACTACTGATGCGAAGGGCTGTTATTTGGTCTTATGTCAATCAGAGTTGATTGGCGGTGGTATACCTTTGCAAGCTGAGTTAATGCTAAAAGAGACTGATGCAATTCTAACAAAATGTTATGAGGAAATTTTTAGCAATGATCCTGAAGCCATTTTGTTAGGGTTAGACAAAAATGCTAAATCCAATAGCTTATCTCTTTATACAATATTGAAAGGTACGGCTTCTATGGCTCGGTCTGGCGCGGTAAAGTCGGAATTGGAATATTCTGTAGATACTATCCTTGCTGGAATTGGGCTTCATTAAAACTGGCCTAGTTATCTCGACTTGCAGCTACACCGTCTTTACGTTTTTAGTCCTATGTGGCTGCTGATTTTGTATTGCCTTTTACAATTTATTTAAGCACCGTACCACTCTTAAAAATTCAGTATTGAATTTATTAGCTCTTTTGTGTATATCAATTTTAGTTTGGTTAGCGACAGATTATGCCCTATAGACAACGATGATTAGTTCACTGGTTGTCGCTTGTGGCCTTATTTTTCATCAAAGTCTATTCAATAGTTTATTTTATGCATTTCTGGTTATATTACTGTTTTGTGTATTACACGCTATTGTATTAAATGAATAAGATGGGAAAATCGCATCTATTACAAAAACAAATAATAATGTTAATGGTCCCAAAACAATAGAATTTTAGGCGCCAGCATTTGATTATGTGGTGATTGCACAACGCACATCAACAAAATGGCTATATTCATTGGATATTCCGATTTTAATTCGAGGCCTATCCACCCAAACTATTTAAACCAACCAACAGTTTCAATTAATCGTCGTCCCCACGTTATGATGACTTGCTGAAAAATATAGCTTTAATACTGTAAATGCGGCAGCGCTTTCATATTTTTTTGTAAAGTTGATATTGAGCACCCCCGTTTTTTTTAGACTGATACATGGCGATATCAGCATTTTTTAGGAGAATTTTCTCATCTATTCCATCATCCGGATATATAGCCATACCGATACTCGTCGTTATAACTAGTCTATGGCGTTCAATAAAAAAGGGGTTATTAAATCCATCAACGATCTTTTGCAAAATCAAAAGCGCATCTTGTTTTATATCTAGGTCTGGAAAGACCATAACAAACTCATCGCCACCCAAACGTGCAATAACATCGGTATCGCGCAACATATTACGGAACCTCTCTACTGCGAATTTTAGAAGTAAATCCCCTATGTCATGACCCGATGCATCATTCACAGCCTTGAAATTGTCGAGATCGAGCATTGCAACTCCTACTTTCTTTTTATCTCTCTTGGCATTGGCTAGGATATTTACTAAAAGTTCGGATAACAGCGTCCGGTTAGGAACTCCTGTTAAGGAGTCGTGAAAGGCCAGCCGCATAATTTCTTGTTCATGCTCCTTACGTTTTGTAATATCCTCGATAGCCAACAGAATGATGGGCTCCTTGCCCATCCCTTTGGCAATCTGGCGCGCATTTAACAGCATTGTGCGTTTGCCGATGGTTACAAAGTCATGTTCAACTTCAAAGTCTTCAAATGCCGTTTCTTTTAGGAGAATATCTTCTAGCATCTCCCTTAACTGTGGCATATCCCATTGATGATTACCCAAAGTATAAAGCGATTTCCCGAGGGTCTCTTCAGGCTTTACTTTGAATACGTCATAAAATGAACGACTAGCGGTGACCACCCGGAGATCTT